>Ga0265298_10003120_pt1 | contig 22271 bp, 15 predicted proteins | sample AusTroGonzalo_MG_3_FD_193486 | JGI IMG/M metagenome (GOLD analysis project Ga0265298, IMG submission 193486) | Bovine rumen microbial communities from tropical cattle in Woodstock, Queensland, Australia - Gonzalo_01 | ecosystem: Host-associated > Mammals > Digestive system > Stomach > Rumen ...
GGCGTGTTTCTTCCGTATTTTCTGCATGGTCCGGTGATGCGGGAAGATCGCCACCACCCAGAAAATACGGAAGAAACACGCCCCCACCAGCGAGGCGCCCGTCGGCAGCATCGAATAGCCGAGTCCGCGCAGACAGCCGCAGGTGATGTCCATGATCGCGCCCAGGAAAAACGTGGTCAGCATGATCTGCATGCGGAGCAGTCCCCAGCGGATGACTTCCGGTTCGGTCGAGAAGAGCAGGAGCAGGGGACGTCCCGCAAACATCAGTCCCCAGCCCAGGACCAGCGTCACTCCGCCGGCCAGAAACAGTCCGATCAGACAGCAGCGGACTGTCCGGGCGTATTTTTTCGCGCCGTAATTCTGCGCGACGAAAGTCATGACTGCCTGCTGGAAACCGCTGGCGGCGATGGAACAGAAGGATTCGACGCTGATGGTGGCGGAGGAGCCGGCGATCGCGAACGCGCCGAAGGTGTTCAGCGATGCCTGAATAAACATATTGGCGACATTGAAGAAGGAACTGTTGATGCCTGCGGGAATGCCGATCCACAGGATCTCCTTGAGCAGCTGCCAGTCGATCTTCAGTTTTTTCAGGTTCAGGTGACAGTGATCGGTGGAAAAGACCAGCGTCCGCAGGATCAGGCCCGCCGCAACGCCGTTGGACACCGTGGTGGCGATCGCGACTCCGGCGACGGACATTTTAAATCCGGCCACCAGGAGCAGATTCAGCAGGACGTTGAGCAGACCGGCGATGAGCAGATAATACATCGGCCGGCGGGAATCGCCCACCGAACGCAGGATCGCACAGCCGAAATTGAACACGATCAGAAACGGGATGCCCAGGAAATAGATCCAGATATAGGTGCAGGCGTCCGGCAGGATGTCTTCCGGCGTGTTCATCAGGATCAGCAGCGGTTTCGCGCAGAGCAGCGCGATCGGAGTCAGGATCAGGCCGAAATACAGGGAAACCGCCATCGAGGTATGGGTGCCGTGATGGAACTTCAGATGGTTGTTGGCGCCGCAATAGAGGGCGATCACGGCATTGACGCCGGTGGAAAGTCCGATGAAGATCTTCAGCATCAGCGTGACCGGATTCAGCGTGGCGCCGATTGCGGCCAGTGCCTGATGCGAGGCGAAACGCCCGATGATCGCCAGATCCGCCGCGTTGAAGAGGCTCTGCAGTTCGTAAGTGCAGAGCAGGGGGAAGACGAAAACGATCATCTTCCAGAGAATGGAACCATGACAGAGGTCAAGACTGAATTTCTTTTCGGACATAATCAGGAAAGGTCAGAAAAGGAAAAACCGCCCGCCTGGGAAGACGAGCGGTTTCTCTCATTCGGCTGAAAGGAAAACTCAGCCTTTGCGTTCGAACAGGGAACGGATCTTCCGACCGGTGACTTCGGCGGGATGATCGCCCAGGGCTTTGCGCTTGCCGAGCAGGACCGGGGAACCGGCTTTGATCTCGTCGAGGAAGATCTTGGCGAATTCGCCGCTTTCGATCCGTTTGAGGGATTCTTTCATGCGGGCTTTCACATCGGGCGGCAGGATCTGCGGACCGTTGAAATATTCGCCGAATTCGGCGGTGTTGGAGATGACGGAGTTCATCTTCTGGATGCCGCCTTCATAGACCAGGTCCACGATCAGCTTCATTTCATGGATACATTCGAAATAGGCCATTTCCGGCGGATAACCGGCTTCGATCAGGGTTTCGAAACCGTATTTCATCAGGTCGACGACGCCGCCGCAGATGACGTTCTGTTCGCCGAACAGGTCTTCATAAGTTTCCTGTTCGAAGGTGCATTTGAGCACGCCGGCGCGGGTGAAGCCCATCGCCTTGGCCATCGCCATGGCGGTTTTCATGGCATTGCCGGTGGCATCCTGGGCAACGGCAACCAGACCCGGAACGCCGAAACCGTTGAGGAACGCTTTGCGCTCTTCGGTGGCGGGGCTCTTCGGGGCGACCATGATCACGTCGCAGCCATCCGGCGGCAGGATCTGCTTGAACACCACGTTGAAGCCGTGGGAGCAGGAGAGGGTCTTGCCTGGGGTCATATACTGTTTGATCTCGTTGTCATAGGTGGCCTTGTGGAATTCATCCGGGAGCAGGATGTGGATGATGTCGGCCTTCTTGGCGGCTTCGGCCGCGGACATGACCTGGAAACCGTCGTTGACGGCGCGGTCAAAAGAGGGCCCCTTGCGGGAGCCGATGATCACGTTGACGCCGGAATCTCTCATGCAGAGAGCCTGTGCGGTTCCCTGGCTGCCGTAGCCGATCACGGCCACTGTTTTTCCGTTCAGGATGGATGCATCCGCATCCTTGTCGTGGAGGATAGTCACTTCGCTCATTTTTTTACTCCTTTGCGGACATTCCCGGTCCGCATTTTTTGGTTATTCGGGTTTTAATCTGTTTAATATACACGATTTCGGAAAAATATCAAGCGGTTTACCGAAAAGAGGGGCGTTATTTTCATGGATCGGACTGCCCCGCGTACAGAAAACAGGCGGAACCGGGCAGTACCCGGCTGCCGCCTGCGATACGGAATCAATTATCTGACAGGGGGATTTTCCTTTTTGGTGGTCCAGACGATCACTTCGGATTCCTGGGGAACAAAGCCATGATCGCTGCCCTGGACCCAGCGGATGGTCTTTTTCGGAGTCGCCAGGTTCTTGTAGCTGATCATGAGTCCGGACGGCGGGCAGACATAATCGCCGAGCCCGGCGCGGGTGATGGTGACATCCGCCTTCCGGATCCGTTTGGCCATGAAGACCGGGTCATAATAATCCAGGGCGGGGACATATCTGATGCGCCAGGTGCCGGAAAGACGTTTGGCTTTGGCGGTTCCGGCCAGGTCGCAGCACCAGGTGACGTTGGGCAGGGCAACCGTCACGTCCGGATCCAATGCTGCCGACCACATGGTCTGCAGTCCGCCCTGGCTGCCGCCTTTGGCCGTCAGATTTCTGCCGTCCCATTCGGGCAGGCTCTTGAGGTATTCCTGAGCGCGGAGAATGCGCATGACCATGCCGTTGAAGAAACAGGTCTCCGGGTTTTTGTTCTGTTCGGGATCGAATGCATAACTGTATTTCGGTGTGCGGATCGAGGCGAAAAACTTTTTGTAGTAATCGGCATTCTGTCCGAGTTTCTGTCCGTGGGCGTTCAGGTAGAACATGATCTGACCCGGGACAACTGAGACCGGCGCGGTCTGCGGACGGGTTCCGTATCCGAAGAAAAAGATGGTGATCGGCAGCGATTTCGGTTTTGCATTGCCGGGAATGGTCAGATATCCGGTGGCCGGACGCGGTCCGGGCGCCGGAATCGAGACGGCATAAATTTTGCCGTTCCTGAACGTTTTGACCAGTTTCCGTTCGACTTTTCCCTGGAACGGGACTTTCGCGAGACGTTTTTTCTGACGGGCCCAGAATGCATCGAAATCAGCCGGTTCGCCGCAATCATTCAGCTTTTCCGGCTGGACGCCCGCTCCCGCAAGGAAACGGACTGCGCGCGGATTATTTTTCCCTCTGGAGAGATCCAGCTTGACCAGATTGCCTTTTTCATCGACCAGGGAGACATTGACACTTACGAATCCGGGGCGGTCAAGCGAGGTTTTGACCGTCAAGGTCTGGTCGGCCGGAACTTTGCCGGAAAAAGTCCTGTTGTCATCACCGCGGCGGACATAACTCAGGAAATATTTGCCGGGTTTCGCATAAGCGTAATACATTTTGAACGTGAAGACCATTTCCTCGCCGGGCTGATAGGACAGGGCGGACTTGTTGGTCTTTCCGATGATCTGCGGCATCGTGAGCGGCTTTCTGGCGGCAGCAGACGCTTTTTTCTCTGCCTGGCTGGGCGTCCTGGATTCAGTTCCCTTCGTTTTTTCCGTGGACGTACAGCCTGTCATGAACAGACTCATGATCAGTGCGGCTGACAATGTTGCGGTTTTTACAGACATTTTATTGCCTCCTGTGTTTGGATGTTAGCTGTTTGAGGTTTATTCAATCGTGCTGCTGCCGATACCGAACTGTTCGAAACCGAGGTTGCGGATCGGCTGTTCACGGCTCCTGGAAACATCGTCGGACATTTTCCGGATCTCCTTGCCGGCCGTATCAGGAACGGGATCGAAAACGCCCGAAAGTTCGGCCCGGGCGATCAGCACCAGTTCGGAATGGCGGGTGGTTTCCGTTTCCGTCGAGAACAGCCAGCCGAGTACAGACAGGTCTTTCAGCAGCGGCAGTCCGGATACACTGCGGATCACATTGGTGCGTCTGATCCCGCCCACGACGAAATCTCTGCCCTCGTATCCGACCTGGATCTCGGTTTCGAAGGCGGAATGGTTCAGCCTCGGTTCGCCGCTGCTCTTCCAGCCGAGCAGACTGACGCCGGAAACTTTGATCGGCAGGATGGCGGCTTTTCCGGTCGCGACCGGGGTGAAATTCAATTCGAACCGGAAGCCGTTGGAGGCTTTGGTGGTCTGGCTGCTGCCGTGTTTCAGCGTCAGGGAAGCCTCGTCCGGCAGTTTTTTCTTTCCTTCGATGACCTTGTCGTTGAGCCTGGTATCCGGCAGCTGATCCTGCTCTTCGTAAAACAGACCGGTCTCCACCTTGACCTGGGCGGCCCGGCGGTTTTTGGCCGTGATCACGCCTTCGGTGACCACTTTCGCGCGGCCGGTTGAGGAGAGAAAATCCAGGTATTTGCTGTTCCATTTCGGATTGAAATTGAAGAAATCGGTGCGGCTGGAATGTGAACCGTTGATCCCGGCGGCGAAGGTGGTGGCCCAGTTGTTCCGGTAGCGGCCGCCGGCGGAGAAGAAATCGGCGCCGTTGTTGTTTTTCCAGCTCTGGAAATCGATACCGATCTTGTCGTCGTCTTCCGTGCTGATTTCGAGCAGACGGTAACTCAGCCGGATCTCCGGCATGGGCCGGTCATACTGCGCCAGCTGTCTGCGGATCTGATTCCAGCTCCAGAACGGTGCGGCGATGAACAGCGCATTGAGCCCGCCGTCGACCAGCAGACAGTCGGTGCCGCCGGAAAATTCCTCGTCTTCGCCGAGGGCGCCGACATTTTTCACCATTTCCCGGAGATTGGCGGCGGTGTTCGATTTGGGAAAATAAATAAATTTCGGCCGTCCGCTGGCATAATCGATCCCGGGCTGGTCCAGATGCCGGATGATCTCATCGATGCTGTCGCCTTTGCCGTTGTTCCGGAACCGGTAATCTTCGGCGGAGACCATCAGGACTTTGCGTCCGTCATTGAACTGGATCGCCTCGACCTGAACGGGATTGGCCTCGACCTGGCGGCCTCTCACCACGCTCAGCAGATAGCCGCGCATGCCGTAGGGACCGGCGTGCTTGAGCGTATACAGCTTGGTCAGCACGTAGGGGTCGGTATTGGTCCGGATGAAACGGATCGTCTTGTCGTTGTCCTTCACGTTGACCCGGAGCTGGGTCTGCACCGTGCTGCTGCCGTAACCGGCAGTCGGAACATTGAAATCCGCCTTGACTTTTCCGGGGATCGGATGCGGCGTCAGGTTGACGTCTTCCTCTTCAGCACTCAGCTGAATGATCGCGGCCGAACCGAGCAGCAGAATGATTTTTGAGAGTTTCATGATCACAATCCTTTCTCAACCGGACCGGAGGAGATGGTCCAGTTGACTTTGGATTTATCCAGCGGGCCGGGATTGATGAGGCTGGCTTCCGCCGTTACGACGATATAGGTCCGCTCCTTGATGGTGGTGACGGTGCCGAACAGATATTTCAGGATCGGGATCTTCACGAGGAACGGGATGCCGATGGTCTGTTCCGCTTCCTGTTCCCTCACATATTGGGTGAGGATCTTTTCGGTTTTGAATCCGAGCGTGAGTTCGCCGCTGACTGTGGAATTGTTGCCGAGTTCATCGCCGCGGTTGCTGCGCTCGGTGACGGTTTTGGAGTTCAGCTTGTAGCTGAAGATCACATTGCCGCGGTTCCTGCGGTAGAATTCTTCGGTGAAACGCAGTTTGCCCTGCGGATCGGTGTCGCGGGATTCCGGACCGAAACAGACCACCGGATTGGTCACTTGCAGAGTCAGTGTGCTGTCACCGCCGACGGTCAACTCCGTCCGGTCGTTGGAATCTTTCTGAAAATTCTCATAATCCGGCGTGAGGGTGACGGAATAGGTTTTCGGCAGGTGTTTGTTGAGCGTATCGAGTTCATAGATCGGGGTATTGACCATGGTCAGGTCGGCCTGGGCTGCGAGCCTGGCGTTGCCCGACTGCTGGAGGATGCGGATGAAACTCATGTCGAACTGCGGGGCAGTGAAGAACCCGCCGTATCCCCACGACGAGGAGAAATTGCTGGTGAGATCGGCCAGCTTGCTGAAACCGTTGATCAGTTCGAAGATCGCTTCATTGGAAAAGATCTTGCCGCCGTTGAATCCGGCGGAAAAGATATCCATGCCCGGACCGTTTTTCCAGGCCAGATAATCCAGACCGATATCCCGCAGCTTGCTTTCGCGGATCTCATAATAGTTCAGTTTCAGGCTGACCTGGGGAACGGGGCAGTCGAGGAATTTTACCCAGTTCAGCACATCGAGCGCGGCGCCGCGGTCATCCTTCCAGTAGATCGTGTTGGTGTCCTTGTTGAGGTAAGCTTTGCCCTCGGGAGTCCGCATGGTCCCGTCGTTGATCAGACGGAGAATGTCATCGGCTGCACGGTAGTTCGGCCGGTAGGTTATCCGGGTGACTCCGGTGCCTTCGATGGTCGAACCATACTGGTCGGGTTTGCCCGGCTGGTCCAGCCCGGCGATCAGCTCATCCACATACGGAATGAAATCTTCTCCGGTGGAAACGATGATGGCATGCTTTTTCGCTTTGAAATAATAAACGCGTTCCACGATGGACGCCTTGCTGTAGCGTTTGACCGCAGCCTGGATGAACGGACGGATGTCCGTGGCCTTCACATGTTTGAGCTCGTAGAATTTGCTGACCATACGGGTCTGTCCGTCGTCCTGCAGCAGCCGGATGGTGCGAATGTCCTTTTCCTCTTTTTCCTGCGGCGGTGCTCCGTCAAGGAGGACCGTTCCGCAACCTGCCAGCAGCAGTGACAGGATGCCTTTTCTTATCATATTGAAAAAATACTCCTTTCCATTGCGTTTGTATCAAAAGGATAATATAGCATAAATTTTAGAAAAGTCAATAATAATACATTGCAGTTCAAAAAGTTATGAAATGGCAAAAAGAGAGCCCGGCCGGAATTTGCGGATTCGGCCGGGCCGGGGACGCTGTCCCGGAATCAGAATGGCATGACGGCAAAAACGGATACGGCGGCGCTGGAGGCGGCAGGACCTCAAGAACCGCACACCGTTTTTTGGAGCAGCCTCATTTTTTACCTTTTTTCGGGCTGGTGAACTGGAATTCCCGGATGGCATTCCGGATGACTTCCCAGGCCAGTTTCGGACGGCGGTAGCGGTCCAGCACGCCTTTGTCGTTGAATCCGACGACCCGGCCGCCGTTGATGTAGGATTTGGCATCGGAAAAATGCCAGATGGAAAGGCCGCAGTAACGCGGATTGCTGAACACCACGCGGCAGATCTCGCGGATCAGGTCCGCCTGATATTCCTCCGACCAGCGGGCGCGGTAGGGGTCGTGTTCCCCATAGATCGCCGAGCCGCCTGTCTCGCTGATCATGTAAGGCTTGTTTTTCGGCACCGCAGCCTCGATCTCGGCAAAACGCGGCTCGACATGATGGATGCCGGAAATTTCCTCCCAGCAGATCCCGCCCCAGCCCGGATACGGATTCATCGCCACCAGGTCCACCAGGTCCATGCAGACATCTTTCTCGTATTTGTTCGAGGCAAAGGTGATCGGCCGGGTGGTGTCGATCTCACGGTAGGCATCGTAGACTCCTTTGATGATGGAGCGGACGCGCGGCAGCTGGCTTTCGGTCTCGTTCATGAATGCCCAGATGATGATGCACGGATGATTGTAATGGATCGCGGCCAGCTTGCGGGCCTCGTCTTTCTGCCGGCGCAGGAAATCGCGCGAAAAGAGTTCGGGCGGCTTGACGTCCCAGCCCAGAGTCTCCTCCCAGACCAGAACGCCCAGCTTGTCGCACAGTTTCAGGAACGATTCCCGCTGCGGATAATGGCTGCCGCGGATGAAATTGGAGCCCTGGTCTTTGAGCATCTGCAGGTCGGCCGCCATCAGGGCCGGCGGCATGGCCGCGCCGAACTGCGGATGGCTTTCGTGCCTGTTGTAGCCCATCAGATGCAGCTCATTGCCGTTCAGCAGGAGTTTCTGTCCTCTGATCTCGATTTTCCGGATCCCGAAAGTCTCTTCGATCCGGTCGTTTTTCAGGCGGAGTTCCAGCTGGTGCAGATTCGGATTTTCCGGCGACCACAGCCGGAAATGCGGCACCTTCAGCTGATATTCCCGTTCCCGTCCGGAGAAACGTTCGGATTTGACCGCTTTGCCGTCGATCCGGATCTCCAGTTCCTCTTCCTTCCGGAAAAAGCGGTTTGCGCGCACTTTCAGACCGATCAGTCCCGTGCGGTAATCAAGGGTGGTGATCCGGACCCATTCGAGATGGTCTTTCGGGATTTCTTCGAGCGTGACGTCGCCGAAAATCCCGCCGAAGGCATAGAAATCGTAAAACGGGAAAAAGACTTTGTTATATTGATTCGAAACCATGATCAGCAGTTCATGCCAGGTGCGTTCTCCGGCCTCGAAGGTGAATTTTTCCGGCATGTAGGCATACGGACAGGAGCCGACGTTTTTGCCGTCCCAGAAGATTTCGCCGGCGATACCGAGACCATCGATGCTCAGCTGGACCAGTCCGCCTGCATATACTTTGCGGCGGTAAAAACCGACGCCGCGTTTGCCGAACCACGGAGCTGCCACGTCAAAACAGCCCGGCACCGAAAGGGCGCTCTCATATTTCAGCCCGGCAGGGATACTGCCGTCAAAATCCTGTTCCAGAAAGGTGAAATCCCAAATCCCGTTCAAATTCATGCAGTTTCTCATAGTTCCTCCTTGAAAAAATCATCATTGTCAAATGTAATATACACTGGACCGGAATAAAATCAATAGATCGAAGCGGCATATCAAAGTATTTTTACGGCAGAGGCAGGAGACGGTTCCTTGACACTTTTTCATGAAATCATATCCTAAAAAAAATTTTAAAAAACTTGAAAAAATTGCAATAAGATTATATATTAATATTTCCTGAAACAGTTACTATGGAAACGGAGGACCCATGGCGGATGTGAAAAACAGCAGTGCGCTGGCTTGTCTGGGCGTTTTATTTTCTCAGGTCCGGCGGGAAGTGAATTTCAATGCGCTCCTGACGACCGATATTACGCAGAACCTTGATACGGAGGAAGGCGAGCTACAGGTGTTGATGCACCTGGCCGATAATCAGAAACTGGAGCCGGTCCAGCTGGAAACCCTGGATCAGGCCGCCAAGGATTATACCGGTCCGGCCCTGATCCGGCTGACTGAACGGAAATGGGTCCTGATCCAGAATATCCGCCAGGCAGGTGAAGAACATTCCATCGTGATCGAACCGGTTCCCGGCCAGCCGCCGCGTGCGCTCCGGGTCAGGAGTGAGGAACTCATCCGCCGGTTTGGCGGTGCGGTCATCGTCTTCCGGAATCTGCAGGAGGTCGATTCCGCCAAACAGAGTTCTTTGTTCTGTCTCTGCAACATCGCCAAACATCACGGCGTCAACATGGATATCCGGCGCGTCATGCATGACTACGCCGTCGGTGAAGATGAGCCGCGCGATACCCTGTTTTACCAGATCGCTTCCGATTACGAATTCAAGATCAGACAGCGGAATCTCGACTGGAAACGTCTGCTCCAGCTCGGCAGTGCCTATCCGGCGATCGGCGTCAAAAAGAACGGGAAAAAGATCCTGCTCTGCGGCGTCCGTCCGAATAAGGACGAAGTCATGGAAATTGCCGTGATCGATCCGGAAAACAAGGCTGCCGGCAACCGTTTCGACTTCATGGATCAGGCAAAGTTCGAAGAAATCTATGACGGAAAGTGCTTCCTGCTGAAAAAGACCTACCGCTTGTCCGATGAAAATCAGCCGTTCAGTCTCCGCTGGTTCATTCCCGAATTCCTGAAACTGAAAGGGATCTTCGGCCAGATCGCGCTGACGGTCGGCATCATCACGCTGCTCTCGCTGATCGTGCCGCTGTTTTTCCAGATCGTGGTGGACAAGGTCCTGGTCCATAAAGGCATCGTGACCCTCAATTCGATCGGCATCGGTATCGTCTGTGCGGTCATTTTCAACGGCTTCATGGAATTCATCCGAGGCTATTTCCTGCTGTTTGCCACGAACAAGATCGATATTTCCACCGCAATGAAGACTTTCCGGCATCTGATGCGTCTGCCGATCGACTTTTTCGAGCGGGTTCCTTCCGGCGTATTGCTGAAGCACATGCAGCAGACCGAACGGATCCGGGGATTCCTTTCCGGCAATCTGTTCTTTACGATCCTCGATCTGTGCGCGTTGTGCATCTTCATCCCGTTCCTGATGTTTTACAGTATCCCGCTGACCTTGATCGTGCTGGGCTATTCCGCGCTGATGGCGCTGGTCATCGCCTGCCTGATCAAGCCGTTCCAGGCGCGGCTGAATGAACTGTATCAGGCGGAAGGAAAACGCCAGAGCATGCTGGTCGAAGCGATCCACGGCATCCGCACGGTGAAATCGCTGGCCTTGGAGCCCGTCGAGGAACAGCACTGGGATGACACGACTGCCTATTCGATCAAATCCTATTTCCGCGTCGGCAAGATCTCCATCACCGCCAAGAGCATCAGCCAGGTGCTGGAAATGCTCATGACCATTACCGTGATCTGGGTCGGCGCCCTGCTGGTGTTCGACCAGAAGATGTCCATCGGCGCCCTCATCGCCTTCCAGATGCTTTCCGGACGCGTGACCGGTCCTCTGGTGAAAATGGTCGGCCTGATCCATGAATATCAGCAGATCGCCCTGTCGGTGAAGATGCTCGGCGTGGTGATGAACACTCCGACCGAACCGATGGGCGGCGGCGTGCGCAATCCGCTGAAAGGACAGGTTACCTTCGATAACGTGACCTTCCAGTACCGTCCGGACCTGCCGCAGGTGATCCGGAATTTCTCCATGGATGTGCCGCCCGGTACCACGGTCGGCATCGTCGGCCGTTCCGGTTCCGGGAAGACCACGCTCACCAAACTCCTGCAGGGCCTTTACAATGTGCAGCAGGGCATTGTCAAAATCGACGGGATCGATATCCGCGAGATCGATAAAGCCCATCTCCGCATGAGCATCGGCGTGGTGCTGCAGGAAAATTATTTCTTCAGCGGCACCGTACGCGAGAACATCAGCATGACCAAACGCAGCGCCTCGCTCGAAGAGATCATCTATGCTTCCAAACTGGCCGGCGCGGACGAGTTCGTTCAGAAACTGCCCCGCGGTTACGATACGGTCCTGGAGGAAAATGCCTCCAACCTTTCCGGCGGACAGAAACAGCGCCTGGCCATTGCCCGTGCGCTCCTGACCAATCCGCCGATCCTGATCTTCGACGAAGCGACCAGTGCGCTTGACCCCGAAAGCGAACAGGTCATCAAACAGAACCTTCGTGCCATTGCCCGCGGACGCACCGTCCTGATCATTTCCCACCGTCTCAGCATTGTCAGTTCCTCGGACAAGATCCTGGTGCTGGACAATGGCGAGAGAACCGCCTTCGATTCTCACCGCAACCTGCTCCAGCAGCCCGGCACCTACCGGGATTTCTGGAAACAGCAAATGGAACCTGGAGAGTAAATCATGGAAAAAGATAAGAAAACCGGACCTGCCGTGCAGATCATCGCTCCCGAGGCGGTTGAATTCCAGCCCGATGCGCTGGAAATCAAAAACGAAAAACTGCCGCTCTGGATCCGTTACAGTGTGCTCTATTCCGTTCTCTTTGTTGCCGCAGCCCTGATCTGGTCTTGCGTCTGCAAGGTCGATGTGGTCGTCCAGGCGCCCGGAAGACTGGTCACCGATGATTCCAGCATCGTCATGAAACCCCTGGAACGCACCGTGATCAAACAGATCCATGTCAAGATCGGCCAGATCGTGAAAAAGGATCAGGTCCTCATCACTTTCGATCCCACCATGAACCGGGCCGAAGCCGAACGGCTGGTCAAGGAGATCAGTATCCTTTCTGCCCAGTACAACCGCCTGCTCGCCGAATTCGAAGGCCGGGCCTATCAGACCGATCCCGGCGAGGCCGGTATGCGCCAGATGGCCATTTTCAAGCAGCGCTCCGAATTTTTCCGCGAACGCTGCAATTATTTCGACGAAGGGATCAAACAGCTGGACGCCTCCCGCAAGGCCCGCGAAGATACCCTCCGGAACCAGAAGGAACGTCTGATCGCCATCAAGCAGATCGAAAGCATGTTCAAGAAACTCCACGACAGCCGTGCCGGTTCCCTCAAGGAACTCCTTTCCGTCAATATTTCCCGTATGGAAATGGAAGCCCAGATCGATGAACAGCAGAACCATCTGCTCGAACTCAAACACCAGCGTGAAAGCACCCTTTCTTCCAAACAGACTTTCGTCCAGGAATGGAAAAACAACATTTCCGAAGAACTGGTCAAAGTCGAGCGCGAACTTACTTCAACTCAGAAATCCTACGACAAGATCAAACAGCTGATCGAATATGTGGAACTGCGCGCACCCTGTGACAGCGTCGTCCATGAGATCGCCGCCTTTTCGGTCGGGTCCGCGGTCCGCGAAGCCGAGGCTCTCATCACGCTGATCCCGCTGGTCGGCAAGATCGAGCTCGAAGCCGAGGTCCAGCCACAGGATATCGGCCGGATCAATGTCGGTTCCGATGTCCGGGTCAAACTCACCGCCTATCCTTTCCAGAAATACGGCACGCTCGACGGCAAGGTCCGCAATATTTCCGAGAATACCCTGCAGAAGCAGTCGCAGGTTCCCGTTTCATATTACCGGGCCCGCATCGTGGTTTCAGGAAAACTGAAAAATGTCAAGAAGGATTTCCGCCTGATCCCCGGCATGGAAGTCCAGGCCGAAATCAAAGTCGGCAGACGCCGCATCATCGAATTCATCATCTATCCGCTGATCAAAGCACTGGATGAAACGGCCCGGGAACCTTGATTCGGTTTTCGGATAAAATAAAACACCGCAGAATGCCGTAATGACGTTTCTGCGGTGTTTTCATTTCCCGGCTTTTCTGCCCGGCGGTTTCAGTTTTCCAGCTCGCGGTTCAGCTCCAGGATCGCTTCGACCAGTTCATCATGGATATTTTCGAAAGGCAGCTGCCCTGATATCAGCGGGGCTATCGTGGCTTCGTAACCGCCTCCCGCGGCCTTATCCATATCGGCCTGTGCGACTTCGTGCGAAGGTGCATAGCCCGAGGCCCCGTTGCAGAGACTCAGGACCAGCGGCAGTCCGTCGGTGACCCGTTCCATGACCTCGTTCTTGATCCCCTGCATGACTTCGAAAGGCGTTCCGAACAGACGGACCGGTCCCAGCCGGACCGCGCAGATCTCCGCTTTTATCGTAACCTTGTCCCGATGCAGCGCCTCCATCATTTTCGCGACTCCCCGGAGATATACTGTATTGATGCGCCTCCTCCCGTCCGAGTCGGGGATTGCCGGATCCTGCAGAACTTCGGAAAACTTTTTCTTCATTTCCAGCAGGTGCGCCTCATCGAAGGTTTTCCGGGTGGAGAAATCAAAGGTTTTCATCCGGCATTTCAAAGTGTCGGCATCGGCCTTTTCCGCTGAGGCCAGAGCGCAGCGGACGGAATTGGCGAACCGGGCGGCGAAAACATCCAGCGCCAGCAGGGATTCTCCCTCCGGCTTATGCACACATCCGGAATTGACGTCGCCTTCCGCTCCCTGCAGAAAGATACCCGTCGAACCTGGAAATTCCCGCATCAGCTGCTGCATGGCGACCCCCGCGTAATCTCCATGGATATAACGGCTGGATGCGCTGCAGACCACCGGGTGACAGCCGAAATAGGCCATGAAACCTTTCAGTTCGCCCGCCGCTCCCGTGAATTTCAGCACGCGGCATACCGTATCGGTCAATTCGGGTTTTGCCGGCCGCCAGTCATCCCGGAGTATCTCTTCGAGGGGCGGCGCATCCCGGTCGAATACCCGGTTCAGCCCGAGGTGTTCACATGGCGCGGATCCGACCGAAAAGGTGACCGGTTCCAGCCGTTCCGACGCCAGATGCACCGCTTCGGCGATCTTCACGGGGAGAAGTTCGAGATAGGGATAGTCCGGCGCTCCCCAGCCGCGGTCTTCGTCTATGACCGCCGGTCCGGAATGGGTATGGCTCGCGCTGATGATCAGGCCGTCCGGCAGCAGTTCCGGATGGCGCAGTCTCACCTGTTCCCGTATCTTCCGGATCATGAACTCCGGCACTTTGCAGAGATCGCAGCCGACGACGGCGATCCGTTTCCCGTCCATTTCCAGAACTGCGGCCCTGGCCTCCAGAGGCGCCCGGACTCCGATCGAATACCGGTTCAGATACGCTCCGAAACCGTAAAGCTGGACTCCGACTCTGGGCGTGATATCAGATTTGGCAAAACCTGCTTTCAGCATGATTTTCTCCCGTTGATGGAACCGGTTTACAGTTCCGCTTTGTTCTCGGCGACTTTCCGGATCGCCGCGGCCAGTTTCAGCGCGGTTTCCGGATAATACATCGAAAAATGCATGACCACTGCCATCCGCGCGGTGATGAATTCCGAGTTCGGATATCCCCCCGGATCCAGCCGGTAATATTCCGGAGCCATATTGAAGAGCAGGTGTTTGCAGACCCGGCCGTAAGTCGCGCAGAGATTCTTTACGCCTTCCATACCCACTGCCTGGCAGATCTTCCCGAGCGGGATCTTTTCGAATTCGCCTTCGAAAATGATCCCCAGCGCGTAATAACCCTGCGGCGAGGCCAGCCGGCCGCGGCTTTGCAGCCGGACGCCCGGAATATCCTTGATGTTATCTTCAAGAATATCGCGGAATTCATTATGGCGGCGGTTGAAATCCGGCAGTTCCGTCAGCTGGTCGCGCAGGATCTGCGCCTGGATGGCCAGTCCCCGGTAATTGTGGCAGACCAGGTCCTGCGGCGGCGGAGTTCCTGCCTGTCCCTGCTTGTCATAGCGGGAATAACCGATGTGTTTGGCGCGGTAAAGACGTTCCGCCAGCCTGGCATCGCTGGTGATGCAGATCCCCGCTTCGCCGGCGGAGAGCGTTTTGCTCTGCTGGAAACTGAAAGAACCGACTGCACCCCAGGAACCGCAGCCGCGGCCGTTCCATTTTCCACCCTGCATGTGGGCGCAGTCTTCGATCACGGCGATCCCATGTTTGTCCGCTATGGCGATGATCTTGTCCAGATCGGCCATGCCGCCGTAAATATGCACCGGGATCACTGCTTTGGTTTTCGGCGTGATCAGCCGCTCGAACGAGGCCGGATCCAGGCAGCCGGTTGTTTTTTCGATATCGGCGAAAATGCAGGTCGCCCCGACGTAGCGGACGCTCATCGCCGTGGCGATCCAGGTGAGATCCGGCACGATGACCTCATCGCCGGGTCCGACTCCGAGCGCGGCCAGGGCACATTCCAGCGTAACGGTCCCGTTGCTCATCAGAATCCCGTATTTGGCGCCGTGGTATGCGGCAAATTCATTTTCGAAGGCCTGCTCCGCTGCACTGTTGAAACTCCAGGCGCGGGAAAGATACAGTTCCCGGATCTTGTCCGCGGTGGCTTCCCTTACGGGCGGCCAGGGTTCCGTCCGGTAATCTTCCGGGGTGAATAACGGGGTTCCTCCGTTGATGGCCAGTTTCTTTTCCATTTTTGCGACTCCTTGTTTTTTTTTCGGGCTTCTCTGACTGAATTTAATTTGCATTATGAAAAAAACAAGCTATAGTTTGATTCAAAGAATTGATGAATCGGATCATAAAGTTGATGAATAAGAACATGGCAAAGAAAAGGGCCTTGCGCGCAGACCTGCTTCCGCCGGAATGGAAACTGAAGCGGGCAGCGGATTTTTCCGGCAGAAAACTCAAGCTGACCCCGGAGGAACGGCAATGGCTCGACTGTCATGAACATTCCCATGGCCGGCGGGAGATCCTGGCCGTGATCCGGGGTCAGGCTCTGCTGCGGCTGGCCGGCCAGAACGTCCGGCTCTCCGAGGGGGAATTCCTGGTGATCGAACCGTGGGTGCGGCATACGTCCGGACATCTGCCCGATGAATCGGCGGTTTTCTGGTGGTGCATGCTGTCGCCCGGCCGGCTCAGCTTTCTCCTGTGGCGGCGGAACCGGATCGAATCTTACCAGATCATGAAGGCCGGCGATTTCGTCCGGCTGCTGGATCAGACCCTGGCCGAAACGGCGCCTGCGGCTGCCGCCGAACTCCAGCACTGGATCGGTGCTCTGATCTGCCGTTTCTTCCGGACCAGATCGGACCATATTCCGCTGCCTGGCGGAGAACTGCATCAGGAAACCGTGGTCGAGAAGGTCCTCGCCTGGCTGGATAATATGACGGTCCTCAAATGTCCGCTGGCGGCCGCGGCTTCCCTGGCCGGTTACAGCCCGGCTCATTTTCAGCGTCTGTTCCGGAAATACACCGGCAAATCGTTTCATGATTATCTGCAGCGGAAACGCCTGGAACGGTATCACGCCCTCCGCGGGAAAAGCGGCATCTCCAAAAAAGAGATTGCCTGGTTGCTGGGATTCGATTCGACCGCCGCGCTGATCCATTGGGAACGCTCTGCGCATCCGGGGCCGGGATCTGAGCAATGATTTCACCGTTCCGATTCGGAAGAACAGGTTTCCCTTTGCTTCACCTGCGGGATTTTCCCCTTCAGCCAGTCTTTCAGTGTTTCCGGTGACAATGCTCCGGTCAGGTCCAGCTGGTCGCCGGGTGCTGTGGCGGTCGATTCGAGCGTTCCGGCCGGCAGTTCGATCACGTAAAAGGCGTTTTTGCAGGCCAGGAACGGTCGCCACGGCGGGAATGCCGGAACCGTTTTCAGAACCTGATATTTTTCATCCGCGAAAATCACATCGATCGGATAACGCATGAAGAACGTGTGGATGGCATTGCAGCGGTCGAACACCATGCCGTCCAGGGCAGGGGAAAAACGCTTGCCGATCAGTCCGGACAACCGGGCTCCGAAACTCGAGGCGTAACGCGCGTTTCGGGCCGGAACGCTTTGCCGGGTCAGATTCAGGATGACCATTTTTCACCCGGCCAGCGTATTCATCGCCTGGTTCAGGATCGGTCCGACCAGAATGATGAAGACCGACGGGAAGATGAACAGAACCACGGGGAACAGGATCTTCACCGGGGCTTCGTTGGCGAGGGTCTCCGCCCGGGCAAAACGTTTATGCCGCAGCTGATCGCCCTGGATCCGGAGCAGCTGGCCGATGCCGACGCCGAGTTCGTCTGCCTGGATGATGGCATTGATGACCGAAGTCAGTTCCGGCTGGTGCACCCGGTTCGAAAGGTCACGCAGCGCCTGCTGGCGGGATTTCCCCAGCTGGATCTCATGCAGCGTCCGCTTGAATTCGTCCCCGAGTGCATCCGGCTTGCGCCGGACCAGGATGTCGCGCAGCGAAGTCAGGAAGTCTTTGCCCGCTTCCACGGACAAGGTCAGCAGGTCCAGCAGGTTCGGCAGTGATTTCAGAATGGAAAGATGCCGGTTCCGGGCCGTTTTTTTCAGCCAGGTGTCGGGATACAGGACCATCAGGATCAGGATCAGAAAACCGGTCAGCCCCTGATTGGCCAGATTCATCAGGATCAACATCAGGATCCCCATCAGCAGCATCAGGAAACGCACGGCCAGATATTGTTCCGGCGTCATCAGCTGGTCCACTCCGGCGCTTTGCAGCAGTTCCAGCGTGCTCTTCTTGGCGGACTTGAACCGGTCTTCCCGCGAAAGAAAAGTAAAATTGCCGGCCAGCGGCAGGAAGATCCGGAAAATCAGCGGCAGACGGCGCGGATCTTCACCTTCCGCCGGATTCAGGGAATCGACTTCGACCTTGGCCAGCAGATCCCCCACCAGCAGGAAAACACAGCCGGCAGCGGTTCCGGCACACAGGGCGGCAATCAGCGTAAAAATCATGGCTTCCTCCTCAGATATCGATATTGGTGATCTTCCGGATCGTCAGGAATCCGATTACCACCAGAATGATGACTGCCAGCAGCGAAAGCACTCCCGCCACCGTCGAAAAGAACGACGTCATCATATCCGGCACAATATTCATCATGGCGAAAAACAGGGCAAACGGCATCAGCGCGATGATCACCGCCTGCATCCGTCCCTGCGCGGTCAGCGCCCGGATCCGGGCCGTGATGCGGACCCGTTCCCGGATCACGCCCGCCAGCCGTTCCAGTGTCGCCGTCAGTTCGCCGCCCGTCTGGCGCGCCGTCAGGATCGACACCGCCACCAGTTCGAAATCGGGACAGTCCAGCCGTCTGGACATGTTGTCCAGCGCGGTCTCCAGCGTCACGCCCAGCCGCAGTTCCTGGATCAGCAGATTGAACTCGAACGAGATCGGATGGCGGTTTTCCTCCGCGATCACTTCCAGCGCCTGGTTGATGCTGAAGCCAGCTTTCAGCGAACTGCTCATCGACAGCAGCGCGTCTTCGAGCTGTTCATTGAACTTGCGCAGTCGCTGTTTCCGGAGAAAACTCAGATAGATCCGCGGCAGCGGAAACGCCGCAACCGCGCCGATCAGCCCGAAGATGATGATCTTGGGCCAGTTCAGACTGCCGGTGTAATATCCGACCCCGCCCACCGCAGCAAAAGCTCCGACCGCGGCAAAGATCAGGCTGAAATCCAGCACTCTGGACGGCGGCATGCTCAGCAGCACATCGTCCATCACGACCGCCGTTTCCTGCAGATATCTTTCCTTGTAGCGGGCGCTCACCCCGGAAACCGCATTGATGATCACGATCAGCCCCAGCGATGATGCCAGCCCCACGAACAATGCCGCCAACAGCGTATAGTTCATCAGAGGTTTCCTCCTTTCAGATCCTTCGGGGGCGTGAACATCGAAATATCCAGCGCCAATCCCGCCCGTCTGATGTCATCCATGAACGTAGGGATACTGCCGGTCGGCACATACCGCCCCCTGATTTTGCCGTCTTCGGTCCAGCCGTCCTGGTGGAACACGAAAATATCCTGCATCGTGATGATCTCGCCTTCCATCTTCGTGATCTCGCTGACCCGGACGACTTTGCGTGAACCGTCCTTTTCACGGGTGATCTGCACGATGAGGGTGATGGCCGAAGCGATCTGTTCGCGGATCGCCCGCAGCGGCAGGTCGAATCCCGCCATCAGCACCAGGGTCTCCAGACGGGACAGACAGTCGCGCGGGGAGTTCGCGTGGATGGTGGTCAGCGAACCGTCGTGACCGGTGTTCATGGCCTGAAGCATATCCAATGCCTCGCCGCCGCGGCACTCGCCGATCACGATGCGGTCGGGACGCATGCGCAGGGCGTTTTTCACCAGATCGCGGATCGTCACCTCGCCTTTGCCTTCGATATTGGCCGGCCGGGCTTCCAGCCGAACCACATGCTCCTGACGGAGCTGCAGTTCCGCCGCGTCTTCGATCGTCAGGATACGCTCGGTATCCGGCAGGAAGCCGCTGAGGATGTTCAGCAGCGTCGTCTTGCCGGATCCCGTTCCTCCCGAGATCACAATGTTTTTCCGCAGTTTCACGCAGATGTCCAGAAAATCCGCGATCTGCTGCGAGATCGATCCGAACCGGATCAGGTCTTTCACCTGCAGCGGCGTTTTGGAAAATTTACGGATGGTGATCGAAGGGCCGCCCAGCGCCAGCGGCGGAATGATCGCGTTCACGCGCGACCCGTCTTTCAGACGCGCATCCACCATCGGCGAACTTTCGTCGATCCGGCGTCCCAGCGGCGACACGATCCGTTCGATCGCCGCAATGACCTGATTGTTGTCCGCAAAGGCCAGGTCGGTCCGATGCAGCTTGCCTTTGTATTCCACATAGATCTTGTCATGGCCGTTCACCATGATTTCGGAGATCTCAGGCATTGCGATCAGCACTTCCAGCGGACCCAGCCCGATCGCCTCGTGGACCAGTTCCTGTTCGATCAGCTCATGCGTGATCTCCGGCGGCAGCGGGATCGAGATCTCGCTGACGATCTCATGGATCACGCTTTTCGCTTTGTCGTTGAGGTCGTCTTCCGATACGCCGGACATTGCCAGCCGTTTCAGGTTCAGGCGCTTGATCAGTTCCACATGCGCCCGTTTCTTGATCTCCTGCAGCAGCAGCCGTTTGTCGAAGGGAACCCCGGAGATCCGCAGAACCGCGATCCCGCCCGCCGTCTGCTCGGTTTTCAGCAGGTTTTCCATGGTCCGCGCGGGTGGCGGCTCCGGTTTCGTTTCCCGGGGCGGTTCCGGTCTCGTTTCTTCCTTCGGCGGCTCTTCTTTGGGCAGGTCGATCGCCGTGTTCATTCCCGCACCTTCCGGACCGATGAGCTTGATGACCACATCGCCCAGCCGGATTTCCGAACCCGGTCCCGCTTCCATCGGTTCGCCGCCGACCGCCGCTCCGTCCACATAGACCGGATTCGCCGCGTCGAAGGCCTGCACCCGGATGGAATGGTCGCCGACCGTGAGCTGACAGTGCCGCGGCGCCACTCCGCTGCCGGAGATCTGCAGATGGCATGCCGGACTGGCGCCCACCCGGTAAACACCCGGCACCAGTTTCGCTTCGAAGGGTTCGTGCCCTTCACAATATACCGTTATTTCAAACATGGCTCTGTTCTCTCGGGTTCGTTATCTGCCCTGTTTCATCATCTTTTCACGTTCCTCGGTGTAGCTCGGGATGTGTTTCTGCAGGAAATTCCAGTTCACGCTCTGCAGCTGATGGGTGATCGCCGATTCTTCATAATTGCGCAGGCTCAGGTGCAGACGGCCTTTCTGGGTGGCGAAAATGATCATTTCCACTTCCTTGGGCGTCAGTTCCAGCGTCACCGTGCTGTAGCCGCGCGACCTGGCTTCCGGCGAACCGCTGCTGGCCAGCACTCCCATATCCGTTCCCGTCGCGATCACCCGCACCCGCTGCAGAATGGTCAGCGTGATGGTGTCCAGCGAGGAATCTCCTTTCGTGTCCGGAAAACGGAACGTTCCGATCAGGTCCACATAGTTGTTCGGCTGGATCAGGCCCGTGACCGAGCTCGTGGCATCCACCGGAATGGAGATCGCGCGGTACCCCGGTCGGATCAGCGCGGTGAGTCCGCTCCGGCCCGACGACAGCGACGTTTTCAGGTCGGTCCACTGCAGGATCGAACCCGCCTGGATCAGCGACCGCACTTCCCGGCCGATCACCATGTTTTTCCGGTCGTATTCGATTTCCCGCAGGGTGGAACTTTCCATGCTGTTGCGGAACCGCCGGACTTTGATCTCCTTGATGGCATCCTCGGTGATCTTTTCATTTTCCGCCAGGTCGCGCACCACCTGGATCAGGTAGACGTCCTGCGCTTCACCCCGGATCCGCGATTTTTCCTGATTGATCTGATGGAAAGTGAACATGAACGCGAGCACTCCGAAGAATACAGCTCCCAGCAGCAAAAGTTTCTGTTTCATTATCCGACCTCAAAAGTTTTGGTTTCGTTTTATAATTGTAAAATATACACGCACTCCCCGTTTTCGCAAACGATAATTCCGTGAAAGTCCGGAAAAAAAGGATTTTTTCAGCAGGGCGGCCAAACGCGGGCCCACAGACTGAAACTGAAGATGCGGAAGAATGAGGAAAGGCAGTCGGCCTTCGCTCCCGTATCCGGCATTACCCCGGCCGATCTCTTCCGGCTCCGCAGCATAAGGCCCATGAGCCGCATGAGCCCCATTCAGCCATAGCCCGGCATCTCCACCCGTGCTCTGGCATTACGCCGGTACATCTTTCCCGGCTGCGCCGACACTTGTAACTTGGAGTGAGCGCAGCGAACGGTCCTTGAAACTTGTAACTGCCTTGCCGCGCTCAACTGAGCGCAGCAAGGCCGGTGTTCCATTCCGCGCCGACCGAACCGTAATATTTCCAGTCGAGCGAATCCTCGCCCATGACCAGCAGCGCACCGAGATCGCCCCCCGCGGTCCGGATCCGGAGATCGTCCACGCCGTCGGCGTTGAAATCCGCGATCTGTTCGACCGCGGCATCACCGAGATCGCCGATACCCAGCCAGCCGACCGCGTTGCCGTTCTGCACCAGCCAGGCGCCGTAATAACTGCCGTTCTTCAGCAGCACGTCGTCCGTGCCGTCGCCGTTGAAAT
>Ga0265298_10003121_pt1 | contig 22266 bp, 17 predicted proteins | sample AusTroGonzalo_MG_3_FD_193486 | JGI IMG/M metagenome (GOLD analysis project Ga0265298, IMG submission 193486) | Bovine rumen microbial communities from tropical cattle in Woodstock, Queensland, Australia - Gonzalo_01 | ecosystem: Host-associated > Mammals > Digestive system > Stomach > Rumen ...
GATGGCATTGACGCCTTCGTTGCGTGCTGCATGGCCACTCTTGCCACGGGCTATGCCGTCGATCACCATCAATCCCTTCTCGGCTATCGCTGGCTGCATGCCTGTCGGCTCGCCGACAATGGCGACGTCAATCTTCGGCAGTTCGGGCAGGACTAAAGAAAAACCGTTGGCACCACTGACCTCCTCTTCGCACGAGGCGAGATAGACCAGGTTGTACTGTGTGGGGGATTCACGCAGCATGCGGTAAACCATGAGGAGGCTTACCAGTCCACCGCCGCAGTCGTTACTGCCCAATCCGTAAAGGCGGTCGCCCTCGATGGTAGGCTTGAACGGGTCGCGTGTCCAGGAGGCAACGGGTTTCACAGTGTCGATGTGGGCGTTGAGCAATAGAGTGGGTTTGGCCGGATCTATGGCTTCCTGTATCAGGATGTTGTTGCCGATGCGTCTGGCTGGTAGTCCCCAAGCCTTGACCTGTTGTTCGAAACAGTCAGCGGCGGCACTCTCGTCACGGCTTACTGACGGTATGCTGATGAGTTGCTGGAGCAACGTGATGGCGTCATTTATGTACTGCATGGAAGAATAAAAGAATAAAAGAATAAAAGAATAAAAAAATAAAAGATTAAAAGAATAAAAAAATAAAAGAACTGCTATAGGATGAGTTGTTGCAAGTGGTCTGGGGCAAAGAGTGCCTGGGCGACGTCCTGTATCTGGGCGGCTGTGATGTCGTCTATCTGAGCGAGAAGCTGGCTGATGTGCCGTTCTTTTCCGTTGTGGAGGAAGTGTTTGGCGAAGTCGAGGGTGAACTGCTCGTGGTTGTCGCAGGCAATGGCAATCTGTCCTTTCAGTTGTCGCTTGGCTGCCGTCAGCTGGCGGTCGCTCAGGGGATGTTGCATGACGCGGTCCAGTTCACGGTGTACCAGACGCAAGCAGCGCTTCACGTCGTGGTGGTCGCAGCCGAAATAGACCGTCCAGCTACCAGTGTCGCTATAAGTCGCCATCGAGCTCTCGACGGTATAAACCAGTCCTTGGCGCTCGCGGAGCGAGAGGTTCAGACGGGCATTCATTCCTGGACCGCCGAGGATGTTGTTCAACAGATAAAGCGGCATGCGACGAGCGTCGTCCCAGGCAAACGCCTTACATCCCAGCATGACGTGAGCCTGATGATGGGTATTTGATGGCAGATGTGATTCAGATGTGGGATGTAGGATGGAAGATGTGGGCTGTGGGATGGGAGATGGAAGATGCAGCTTCTCACCTCGCACTTCTAAACTTTTCACCAAGCGGTTGAAGTTTACGTTGCCATAGACGAAGAAGATGGCATTCTCCGGACGGTAGTATCGTGCCGTGAAGAGTCGAGCATCGGAAGAAGTGAACTGCAGAACCTGCTCGCGCGTACCTAATATATTATGTCCTAATGGGTGACCCAGGAACAGCAGGTTCTCGAACTCGTCATAAATCAGTTCTGCTGGCGAGTCGTTATAACTCTCGATTTCATCGCAGATGACGTCCTTCTCGTGGTCAATCTCATGTTCTGGGTATTCGCTACAAAACACGATGTCCGTCAGCAAATCCACGGCACGCTGGAAATGTTCCTTCTGGACTGCGGCATAGAAGATGGTGTCTTCCTTGTTGGTAAAGGCGTTCAGGTCGCCTCCCACGCTCTCTAAACAGTTCAGAATCTGTAGCGACGAGCGCTGACGTGTCCCCTTAAAAGTGGTATGCTCGCAGAAGTGTGCCAGACCCTCCTCTCCCTGTTGTTCCTGACGTGAGCCGGCATCGATGCCAATGCCGCAATAGACCACGGTAGATGCCGACGGCAAGTGTATTACCCGCAGTCCGTTAGGAAGTGTCGCTGTATTGTATTTTGCCATAATTGCCTGCAAAGATAAAAATAATAAATGAGAAATGAAACATTTTTCATTTCTTATTTCTCATTTCTCATTTTAAATGACTAACTTTGCACTCAAAATTTAAGAGCAATGCGTAAAGTAATAGGAATAGGAGAAACCGTGCTGGACATCATCTTCCGTGGTGACCAGCCCATACATGCCGTGCCAGGCGGCTCGACGTACAATGCCATCATTTCGTTAGGTCGTGCAGGGGTGCCGACAAGTTTCATCAGCGAAACGGGTAACGACCGCGTGGGGCGGATGATTATCCAGTTTTTGAAAGACAATGGTTGCCAGGCTGAGTGTGTCAACGTCTATCCCGACTCCAAGTCGCCCGTGTCGCTGGCGTTCCTTAACGAGCAGAACGACGCGGAGTACATCTTCTACAAAGACCATCCCAACGACCGGCTGGACTTTACCTATCCGAATGTTGAGGCCGACGACATCGTGCTCTTTGGTTCTTACTATGCGCTGAATCCCGTCATTCGGCCGCAGGTGAAGGCATTTCTGGAATATGCCCACGAAAAGGGCGCCATCCTGTATTACGACGTCAACTTCCGTGGCTCACACCAGAATGAGATTATGCGCATAACGCCCAACCTATTGGAGAACTTCGAGCTGGCCGACATTGTGCGCGGCTCGGCGGAAGACTTTGAGATACTGTTCCATAAGAACGACCCCGATGTGGTGTATCGTTCGCAGATCATGTTCTATACCAAGGACTTCATCTACACCCAGGCTGCCAATCCCATAGAGCTGCGTGCTGCAGGTAACTTTAAAAAGCAGTACCCCATAGAACCTATAGAGACCGTGAGTACTATTGGTGCTGGCGACAACTTCAACGCAGGCTTCGCCTACGGACTCATTAAGTACGGCATTACCCGCGACATGTTGAACCAGGGTCTTCGTGAAGAGCGATGGGACCAGATCATCAGTAGCGGACAGCAATTCTCGACTGAGGTGTGCCGCAGCCTCTACAACTACATTTCCCCAGAATTCGGACTTCGTCTCAGGCAGAATGCCTAAAGCAACTTTAACGCCTGCAGGACGATGTCGTTCTGTTCGTTGATGATGGCGAAATATTCGTCCATCGTCCACAGGTCGCGGGCTACGAGAGCTTTCAGCTGGGTACGCAGATAAGGCAGGGTTTTCTGAAGCTCTGCCTCATCTTTTGGCTTAATGTCTTGCTTTTCACCCTCGGCAATGATGCCGTCGATGACCGTTTGGGGAATCTCAAACTGCTGACGGAAGTCGGCAAATGTCGCATAGCGCTGCTTCAGTTCCTGACGGTGCTGATCGACATAGCGCAGGTTGGCATTGATAAGGATAGCCTTCGCAGCTAACTTCCGATGGAATGGGGTATATTTGGTGGTATCGAGGGGTACGAACTCGTCGGGCATGATGCCGCCGCCGCCATAGACCACACGGTGCTCCTTCAGCGTATAGCATTTCAGAGAGTCGGCAAAGTGGATGCTGTCGGCTGACACCAACTCACCGCTTTTCACGCGATGGAGCATGTCCTCGGCATAGTCCTTCTGTTTACCTTTCTCGTATGGTTTCTGGATGCAACGACCAGAGGGTGTGAAATAGTGGGAGATGGTGAGGCGTATCATCGAACCGTCAGGCAGGTCAATGGGGCGTTGTACAAGGCCCTTGCCAAAAGTACGTCGACCTACGATGGTGCCGCGGTCGTTGTCCTGTACGGCACCAGATACGATTTCTGCTGCCGAAGCCGTGTAACTGTCAACCAGAATGATGAGTTTACCCTCTTTGAAGATGCCTTTGCCGTCGGCCTTATACTCCTGACGCTTGGTACGCAGGCCGTCGGTATAGACGATTAAGTCACCTTCCCCTAAGAACTCGTTGGCGATCTGAGCAGCCGACTGCAGGTAGCCGCCGCCATTCTCCTGCAAGTCAAGCACAAGCGACGTCATGCCTTGTTGTTTCAGGGCCATGAAACGTTCACAGAACTCTTCGTGCGTCGTAGCTCCAAAACTGCCGAGACGGATGTAACCTATACCTGGTCGTATCATATACGCCGCATCGACGGTCTTGACGGGAATCCTGTCACGGATAACGGTAAAAGACAGACGGTCGTCTATGCCGTGGCGGACAATGCCTAACACAACCTTTGTCCCTTTCGGACCACGCAGACGTTTCATAATCTCCTCCTTCGACATCTTGACACCCGCAATGGCGGTGTCATTGACGGTGACAATACGGTCTCCGGCAATGATGCCCACCCTCTCGGAAGGACCATCTGTGACGGGCTGGATGACGAGCAGCGTGTCCTCCACCATATTGAACTGTACACCAATACCCTCGAACGAGCCCTGCAGGGGTTCGTTCATTTCCTTCACTTCCTTGGGTGTGGAATAGGATGAGTGGGGGTCAAGCTTCTCCAGCATGCCTCGGATGGCATCTTCGACAAGTTTTTGTTCGTTGACGGAATCGACATAGAGGTTACTAATCGCCATTTCGGCTATTTGTAGCTTTCGAAGCGGTGAGTCCTCGCCCATGTTGATGCGGAACTGCGCATTTAAAGGTAAAAAGGTAAAAAGGTAAAAAGGTAAAATACCTATTACCAACTTTATTACCCTATGATGATAACTATTGTTCGTGTCCATTTCTACTTTTTACTTTCCCCTTTTTCTTTTTTACCTTTTTACTTTTTTACCTTTAAAAATCTAAGTCTTCGGGTTTGTCTTCTTCAATGACCAGGTTGTCGATGATGAAGTTCTGGCGCTCCATCGTATTCTTGCCCATATAGTATTCTAAGAGTTTTTGCACTTGGTCGTTTTTGTGCAGCGTGACCTGCTCCAGACGGATGTCAGGCCCGATGAAACCGGCAAATTCTTCAGGGCTGATCTCGCCAAGACCCTTGAAGCGTGTAATCTCCGGTTCTGGTCCGAGTTCCTGAATAGCCTTGATGCGCTCTTCCTCGCTATAGCAGTAACGTGTGATGAAATCGGCTTTTTTGGCGGTTTGTTCCTTCGCCTTTTCATCTTCAGCAGCCAAAACCTGCTTGTTCTTAATCTTTGTCCGTTTGTTGCGAACGCGGAAGAGGGGGGTCTGGAGAACATAGACGTGACCCTTCTTGACCAGTTCAGGGAAGAACTGGAGGAAGAAGGTGATGATGAGTAGTCGGATGTGCATACCATCGACATCGGCATCTGTGGCCACGATGACCTTATTATATCTGAGAGTGTCCAGACCTTCCTCAATGTCCAAGGCTGCCTGCAGCAGGTTGAACTCCTCGTTCTCGTAAACCACCTTCTTGGTAAGTCCGAAGCTGTTTAGGGGTTTTCCGCGAAGTGAGAATACAGCCTGCGTGTTGACGTCGCGGCTCTTGGTGATGCTGCCGCTGGCCGAGTCACCCTCCGTGATGAAGATGCACGACTCTTCCTTGCGCTCGTTCTTCACATCGCTGAAGTGGACGCGACAGTCGCGTAGCTTACGGTTATGGAGGTTGGCCTTCTTGGCACGTTCGCGAGCCAGCTTGGTGACACCTGCCATGGCCTTGCGCTCACGCTCACTCTCCTTGATTTTGTTCTCGATGACCTCGGCGACGTCGCTGTGGATGTGCAGGAAGTTGTCGACCTGCTGCTTGATGAAGTCACCCACATATTTATTGATGCTGTCGCCGTCTGGAGCCATCTGAGTGGAGCCGAGCTTGATCTTGGTCTGGCTCTCGAAGACGGGTTCCTCGACGTTGATGGCAATAGCCGCGACGATGCCTGTGCGGATGTCCGCATACTCGTATTTGCCGAAGAACTCCTTGATCGTGCGGGCAATATGTTCCTTGAAGGCACTCTGGTGGGTACCGCCCTGCGTGGTGTGCTGGCCGTTGACGAAGGAGTAATACTCCTCGCCATACTGGTTGGCATGGGTGAAAGCCACCTCGATGTCTTCGCCCTTCAGGTGGACGATAGGATATAGAGGGTCGTTGGTCATGCGGTCTTTCAGCAAATCTTCCAGACCATGACGGCTCAGGATGCGACGGCCGTTATACATAATGGCCAGTCCGGTATTTAAATAGGTGTAGTTACGCAGCATGTTCTCCACGATGTCGTCATGGAATTGGTAGCCCTTGAAGAGCTTGGCATCGTTGTCAGGCTCGAAAAAGATGTACGTGCCGTTCTCGTCCTGCGTGTCCTCCGTCACGTCAGTCATGAGCTTGCCGCGCTCGAAGGTGGCCTTGCGCACCTTACCGTCGCGGAACGACTGTACCTCGAAATGGGTTGACAGCGCATTGACGGCCTTCACACCAACACCGTTCAGACCGATACTCTTCTTGAAGGCCTTCGAGTCGTACTTGCCGCCGGTGTTTAGCACGCTGACGGCCTCAATCATCTTGCCCTGCGGAATGCCGCGACCGTAGTCGCGCACCGATACACGCAGGTTATCGTCGATATTAATCTCTATGCGGTCGCCGGCTTTCATCTTGAACTCGTCTATAGAATTGTCGATAACTTCCTTCAGCAACACATAGATGCCATCTTCGGGTAATGAACCGTCGCCCAGTCGGCCGATATACATACCAGGACGAAGTCGGATGTGCTCCGTGCCAGTTAGGGTTTTTATGTTGTCGTCATCGTAGTCGACGGTCTGCAGGTCTTGTTCGATAATTTCTTCGTTCATAAGCTTTTCTTAAAACATCTTCTTCTCTTATGCTGTATGTGTTCCAGATATTGCCACTGGCTTTGTACCTTTTCGTTGGTTTCCATCTCGACATTGGTTTCACCCCACTTGAAGCCGTACTTCTGGTAGATAGGAATGAGGTCGTAGAAGAGTAAGGCATTGGCGCCTTTTTGCTGATATTCAGGAAGGATGCCGATGAGCATAAGGTCGAGGCACTCCGCCTTGTGGAACTTCAGAGCCTTCATACAATGCCACCATCCAAAAGGCCATAGACGGCCGTTTTTACATTTCTGTAAGGCTCGAGTCATGTTGGTAATGCTGATACCTACGCCGATGACTTCATGGTTAGGGGTATTCCAGTCTTCTATGAGACAAAGCATGTCCATGTCGAGCATAGGGAAATACATCTTCAGGTATTCGTCTATCTGGCGCTCGGTCATTTGTGAATAGCCGTAGAGATGGCCGAAAGTCTTATTTACAACATCAAGCACCTTCCTGCCATACTGCTCTTTGCCGAACACCTGGCTACGCTTGGGGTGCATGGGGTGTAGGTTATAGCGTTTCATCACCAGCTCAGCAACCTTTCGGAACTTGTCAGGTATTCCTTCTTTGGGTACAATCAGTTTGTACTCCACATAGTCGTTGTCTTTCTCCCAACCGCCAAGCTGCTCGATGTGTGTCGGATAATAAGGATAGTTATAGATGGTGGCCATCGTACCCAACTGGTCAAAACCCTCGATGAGCATGCCTTCGGGATCCATGTCGGTGAAGCCTAAAGGTCCGACTATCTGCGTCATGCCTTTAGAGCGTCCCCACTCCTCAACAGCGGCAAAGAGTGCCTTCGAAACCTCGATGTCATCGACGAAATCGACCCATCCGAAGCGTACGCTGTTAGTATCCCAGCGCTCGTTGGCCCTGCGGTTAATGATGCCGGCAATACGTCCCACCACCTTTCCATCGCGGTAGGCAAGGAAATACTCTGCCTCGCAGAACTCGAAGGCAGCATTTTTGTCCTTTCTGAGCGTGTGGATTTCATCATTATACAGGTTCGGAGCGTCGTATTCATTGCCACGATACAGGTCGTAGTGCAACTGGATAAACGCGTCAAGCTCCTTGCGTGTAGTAACTTTTCTAATTTCTATTGATGCCATCTGATACCTTTTTAATTTTGCAAAGATAGACAAAAATGATGAGACCGCCAAAACATTTAACCAATTTTACGGCAAATGAAGAGTTTGTACTAACCTGTTTTACGACAAATGAAGAGTCTTTGCTAACCTATTTTGCGACAAATGAAGAGTTTGTGCTGGCCGTCAGATAGTGTTGTGGCAAAGATGTAGCAGTCGCCGCCGTCCTTCAATTTCAACTTTTTTCGTAGCTGGTCGGCGGTTAGCGGGAAATTACGCACGGCAATATTTGCCGATTCCATCGAGGTCAACTTTTGGTTTACTTTTACTAAACTTTCACTAAACTTTTTCTTAAATTCCTTCTGATTAGCCGATGAAATAGCTAAAATTTGAAACTTTCTTCCTGGGAATTTTCCCAAATTTTCGCCAGAAAGGAAGAGATGCGAATTATCAGAAACTTTTTTCACACAAAAACACATCTCTAACTCTGCAAAGCAACCTGCCTTCATGATGCTGGCGTTGGGTTCGTATAAGAAGCCTGAGCTGAAAAGTGATGAGTGGGAAGTGGAAAGTGATGATTGGGAATTGAGCACATCACTATGAAAAGCCTTGGGTGCTGGTGAATGAGAGGTGAGAGTGTCATTCTGTAAAGCTTTGGGTGTAAAAGAAAAGTGCTGTATTTCTCCGTTGGTCTGTAAATTGACACAATGCACTTGGTAGTGACTACCCTCTGACTTCTCACTTCTCACTTCTATCAAAAGTTCCTTACAATCATTGTCGACGCTGACAATATGTACCTCGTTAACAAAAGCGCTTGTCGCTTCTAAGTCATTGACTGCCTTGCGCCAGTCGAGCATGGGGGAGAGTTTAATGACGATGCGGTCGGCTTTCTTAATTAGCTGGGGTAGCAGTTCCAGTATGTTTGGTGAACAATCGCCGATGCCGTAGGTGCGTGCCCCGTGTTCGTCACGACGTGCCGGATCAAGGTAAACAACGTCAGCATGAGGCATCTCCGTTAGGTATGTTGCTGTGTCACAGCAACACACAGAGCAGTCAAGGCCAAGACTGCGGAAGTTTTCCGATGAAATGGCGCAAAGTCGCTCGTTTTGCTCCACACAACTACGGTGAGTAAAAGCTTGCGACATCCAGTAAAAGTCAACTCCGAAACCGCCTGTAAGATCTACGAAGGTCTTGTTTTCACCCTTCATCTGACGTCCATCATCCATCTTCGAACGCTCCTCGTCCGTCTTTGAATGTCCGTCCTCAATCACGAGTTGTGCCTTGTATCGGGCTGTCATCTCAGAGGAACATTGTTCCATATTAAGATGAGGCGGGTAGATAATGCCATCGACGGCAGCCCATGATGGCAGTTTGCGACGTGCCGTCTGCCGTCCGGCTATCTGTTGCAAAGCTATCGGCATATTGACGTCCTGATCCTTGACACCTTTCAAGGCCAGCTTCCGCACATCATCATTGGCATGCTCTCGGATGAATTCCCAAGTCTTTTCATTGATTAACATGGCGCAAAGATACGAAAAAGAAAAGGCAAAAAAGGTAAAAAAGTGAAAAATAAGCGGTGTTTTTCGTTTTTTTACCTTTTTACCTGTTTGCCTTTTTACCTTTTTTCGTACCTTTGTGGCGTATTAATACATTATTATTATGAAAATAGCTTTAATCGGCTACGGCAAGATGGGTAAGATGATTGAGCAGATCGCCCTGAGCCGTGGTCATGAAATTGTGAGTATTATCGACATCGACAACCAAGACGACTTCGATTCTGAGGCTTTCAAGAGTGCTGACGTTGCGATAGAGTTTACGGCTCCGCAAGCAGCCTATGGTAACTATCTTCGTGCCTTCAAGCATGGCGTTAAGGTGGTTAGTGGTTCGACGGGCTGGATGAAGGAGCATGGCGACGATGTGAAGCGCATGTGCTCTGAGGGGCAGACACTTTTCTGGGCCTCAAACTTCTCCATCGGCGTGGCCATTTTCTCTGCCGTCAACAAGTATCTAGCCAAGATTATGAACCAATTCCCGCAGTACGACGTGGAGATGGAGGAGACACACCATGTGCATAAGCTTGACCATCCCAGTGGCACAGCTATCACATTGGCGGAGGGCATCCTTGAGAACATCGACCGCAAGGAGGCCTGGGCTGAGGATACTACCGATCCGAAGCTTCTGCGCATTGACCATATCCGTCGCGGCGAAGTGGCTGGCATCCATACCGTTCGCTATGACTCGGAGGCTGACATCATTACGATTACCCACGATGCCCACTCGCGTCAGGGCTTTGCCCTCGGAGCTGTGCTGGCTGCCGAATTTACGAAAGACCATCAAGGTCTGCTGACCATTTCGGATATGTTTAAATTCTAAAACGTAGGTTAAAGTAAGAATAAGATGCAACTTATCCATAGATTGTTGCATCAAATCTATGTGAATTAATTATAGCTATGGAGAAAAGAGAAAAGAAAAAGCTGAACATGAAGGTGCAATGGGCGAAGTTCATTGTCGTCTTGGTATTGTACTTGTTGTTCCTCTACTGGGTGAAGTCGTGGTGGGGAATCTTAGTCATACCGTTCATCTATGACGTCTATATCACCAAGAAAATCAACTGGCAATGGTGGAAGGAGTCTGAAGGCCCTGTCAAGTTTGTCATGTCGTGGGTTGATGCGCTGGTGTTTGCACTGGTTGCAGTCTACTTCATCAACCTGTTCTTCTTCCAGAACTACGTAATTCCTTCGAGTTCTTTGGAGAAGTCGCTGCTGACAGGCGACTACCTTTTTGTCTCGAAAGTCAGCTATGGTCCGCGCATTCCAGAGACGCCACTTACCATGCCGCTGACACAGCATACGCTACCGCTGTTTGAGTGCAAGTCTTACATCGAGTGGCCTCATTGGGACTACCGTCGTGTGAAAGGACTCGGTAAGATAGAGTTGAATGACATCGTTGTGTTTAACTTCCCCGCTGGCGACACCATCTGCTCTGATGCCCGCTATCAGGCCTACGACTACTACCAGATGTGCTACCAGATAGGTTATCAGGCCTATCCGCAGCGTCCTAACCCTGACTCGCTGACCCAGGAGCAACTGCCCCTGTACTTTAATACCATCTATCAGGCCGGCAAGCAGACCATTGCTGCCAATCCTCAGGAGTACGGTCTCATCGACACTCGTCCTACCGACCGTCGCGAGAACTATGTGAAGCGCTGCGTGGGACTACCCGGCCAGACGCTGCAGATCAAAGACCATATCATCTACATCGACGGGAAGGCTAACAAAGAGCCCGACAACGTGCAGTATTCCTATCGCGTCAAGCTGAAACAACGTCTCGACGACGACACCATGAAGGAACTTGGCATCACGATGGAAGACCTGATGAGTCTGAACACGCAGGGCTATATGCCGCTAACCAACCATGCTGTTAAAGAGCTGAAGAAGCGTACAGACCTGGTGGAGAGCATCGAGTTCAATAGCGATGCTTCTGACTTGGACACCTATCCGCTGAACGGCAACATGCATTGGACGCGTGACAACTATGGACCTATCTGGATTCCGAAAAAGGGCGAATCCATCGACCTTACTCTTAAGAATCTTCCCATTTACGAGCGTCCCATCCGTACCTACGAGGGCAACAAGTTAGAGGTGAAAGACGGCAAGATCTTCATCAACGATAAGGAGACGACGAAGTACACCTTTAAGCTGGACTACTACTGGATGCAAGGCGACAACCGTCACAACTCCCTCGACTCCCGCTACTGGGGCTTCGTACCCGAGGATCACATCGTTGGTAAACCCATCTTCATCTGGTGGAGTTCCGATCCCGATCGTCATGGCTTCTCTGGCATCCGCTGGAGTCGCCTGTTCCGCTTCGTGGACAATATCAAATAAGTAAGAAGTATGTCTAATTGGCTTAAGTACGCAATAGCATTCGCATTGGCTTTCGGGTTGATGTTGGCTATGCGTACTTTAGCTGTTTCTATACATAGCGTTACGGGGAGTGCCTTGGAACCGCTTTACAAGAACGGTGACCGGTTACTCATCAACCGTTGCAGCTATGGGCTGCGCATTGCCGGCAACGGACTGTTGCCGTACTGTCGCTTGCTGCGGCAGCCTGTTTGCCGCGGTGACATCGTTGCTTTTACGGCGCCAGGTGATTCTATCGACGGAATCTTCATTGCCCGCTGTAAGGCCGTCCCTGGCGACACCTTGCGTTCTAAGAACGGCATCACGCTTGTGCCTGGTCGGGTGAATTGTGCAGAAAGAGACTACTTCTGGTTGGAGGCGGTCAACCACAATAACCCTGCCGACTCACGCAGCTTTGGACTTGTTAGCGAACAAAGCAGCGTAGGGCGTGTAGTCACCGTACTCTACAACCGTAAAAACACCTTGTTGCCATGACTTTGCCCGCCTCTCTCTCAAAAGGAGAACGCAAGGAGAGAACCGCACTCTTACAAACCACCTACTTTGGTCCGATACAATGGTATCAGAAGCTTAACCGTTTTGATCGCTGCATCATCGAGCAGTACGACTCGTACCAGAAACAGACCTTCCGCAACCGCTGCATAATTGCCACCGCCAACGGACCTCAAGCCCTTACTGTTCCTGTGGAAGTAAGAAGTGAGCAGTGTGAAGTGAGCAGTGAGAAGTGTATCGTGCGAGACGTGCGCATCAGCGACCACAACCAATGGCGGCGGGTGCATTGGAATGCCTTGGTGTCGGCCTATAGCGAGAGTCCTTTCTTCGACTATTATGTCGACGACATCAGGCCTTTCTTTGAGAAGAAATATGCATTTTTAGTCGATTTCAACGAGGAAATCCGCCAAACCATCTGCGGACTCATTGATATCCATCCGCACGTGGAGTACTCATCTTTTTACTCCCCTCCAATGCAGGAATCAACCATTTACTCCCCTCCCTCACAGGAAGGGGATGGGGGAGGGTCTGACTTCCGCGACGTCATACATGCCAAACACCCGCAGCCCGACCCGGACTTTGAGTCCAGGCCTTACTGGCAGGTGTTTCAACATAAGTTTGGCTTTCAGCCTAACCTCAGCATCCTCGACCTCTTGTTCAACATGGGACCAGAATCAATCTTCTATTTATAGTCCCTTAGTTGCCGAACACAGATGTCTTATCGTACTATCAACAGATAGTAGTTCTTCTTACCCTTCTGGGCGAGGAGGTATTTGCCGTCGATGAGGTCATCGGCTGTTATGGCGCGGTTCTGGTCGGTCAGCTTCTCCTTGTTCAGCGAGACGCCGCCGCCTTGTACCATCTTACGCATTTCGCCCTTTGAGGGGAAAACGGGTGCGACAGTAGTAAAGAGTTCGATGGCAGGCTGACCTAACTGGTCGCGGTCGATGACGAACTGCGGTACGCCGTCGAAGACGTCGAGGAAAGTTTGCTCGTCCAGTTTCTCCAAACCTTCCTTGGTCGACTTGCCGAAGAGCAGGCTGCTGGCTTCAATGGCAGCGTCTAAGGCTTCGCGGGAGTGTACCAGAGTGGTGACCTCTTCGGCCAGACGCTTCTGCAGCACACGACGGCCTGGGTCGGCTTTGTGCTCCTCAATCAAGGCATCGATGGTCTCCTTATCCAAAGATGTAAAGATCTTAATGTAGCGCTCGGCATCTTCATCACTGACGTTGAGCCAGAACTGGTAGAACTTATACGGAGTGGTGCGCTTCGGGTCGAGCCAGATGTTTCCGCTCTCTGTCTTGCCGAACTTCTTGCCGTCGCTCTTGGTAATGAGCGGGCAGGTCAGGGCGAAGGTTTCCACCTCGTTGCCTAAGGTACGGCGGATGAGCTCTGTACCCGTAGTCATGTTGCCCCACTGATCGTTGCCACCTAACTGCAGCTTCACGCCGAGGTGCTGGTAGAGATACAGGAAATCGTAGCCCTGCAAGAGCTGGTAGGTAAACTCGGTGAACGACAGTCCGTCGCGTGCCGTACCGTTCAGTCGCTGCTGGACGCTCTCCTTGGCCATCATGTAGTTGACGGTAATGTGCTTACCCACTTCACGTGCGAAGTCGAGGAAAGTAAAGTTCTTCATCCAATCGTAGTTGTTCACCATGATGGCGGCGTTGGGTTCCTTCGACTCGAAGTCCAGGAACTTGGCCACCTGAGCCTTGATGCACTCCTGATTGTGGCGCAGCGTCTCGTCGTTCAGGAGATTACGCTCCTGTGACTTTCCTGAGGGGTCACCAATCATACCTGTGGCACCACCAACGAGTATGACTGGTCTGTGGCCGCAACGCTGCAGGTGACGCAGCATCATGATGCCGCAGAGGTGTCCGATGTGCAGGGAGTCAGCGGTAGGGTCGGTACCTAAGTAAGCTGTTACCATTTCTTTCTGGAGCAGTTCTTCTGTGCCGGGCATGATTTGTGCCAGCATTCCGCGCCAGCGAAGTTCTTCTACAAAATTCTTCATATATTTCTTATTTATTTAATTGCGAAACGATAATTCTTTATTCTTCACTCTTAATCGCGAGGCGATAACTCATAATTCTTAACTCCTAACTCTTAATTCATTACGGCACTGGGTCGTAGCCTGAGCCACCCCAGGGGTTGCATCTTAGTATACGCCAGACGGCGAGCCATATTCCCTTGATAGGTCCGTGCTTGAGGATGGCCTGACGGGCGTACTCGCTGCATGTGGGTGTGAAGCGGCAGGAGGCTGGGGTGAAAGGCGTGATGCATTTCTGGTAGAAGAGGATGGGTAAGACCAGCAGCCACGCCAGTGTCTTTGAGATATATTGCCAAAGTTTTCTCATTTCCCCAACTTTTTCTCACGTGTTCCTCATCACTTATTACTACTCCCTCTTCACTTCTCACTTCTTATTTCTCCCTCTTCGCTTTTTACTTTTTCCGCCACTCGCCGCATGAGGTTTACCACTCGGCGTTCAACTTCCTTAAAAGGATGGTGGTCGCCAGCCAGCCAGACAAAGGCCATGTGCAACTGCTGTGTAGGTTCCAGGGCATCATAAACCACCTGCTTGTTGAGGCGGTATGCCTCGCGGACCTGACGCTTGACGCGGTTACGGTCGACGGCATGCTTGAAGTGCCGTTTGGGCACGCTGACGAGTATCTGTACTGGCGTCTCCCCTTGCGCGCGATCCTTATTTATATACACTACCCTCAGAGGATATGCTGCCATTGACTGGCTCCCGCTGCCGAAGAGCATTTCTATCTGCTTCCGGCTTGACAGGCGTTCGCGCTTTGACAATTGAATTTTCAATTCTCCTTAGTCTTCCTGGTTTACCAGCAGATAGTGCTGCAGGGCACCTGTCATGGAGGGGTATTTCTCGGAAGGAGCTTCGATGTCCAGTCGCAGTCCGGCATCCTTGGCGGCCTTGGCCGTGGCAGGACCGAATGTGGCGATGGCTATCTTACCCTGCTTGAAGTCGGGGAAGTTCTTCGTCAGCGACTCAATACCTGACGGGCTGAAGAATATCAGCATGTCGTAGTCGAAGTTCTTGACCTCTTCCTCGGTGAAGTCGTTGCTGACGGTACGGTACATCACGCATTCGCGGTGGTTCAGTTTCTTGGCATCCATCATGCTGGCAATGCTGTCGTTATGGACGTCGCTCATGGGAACGAGGTACTTCTCCGTCTTGTGCTTGGCCATGGTGGGGATGAGGTCATCAATCTTTCCCGTGGTGCCGAAGAATACCTTGCGCTTACGATACTGTACGTACTTCTGTATATACAATGAAATCGTCTCTGTGACACAGAAATACTTCATGTCCTCGGGGATAGCCACGCGCAGTTCCTTGGCCAGCGTAAAGAAATGGTCTATTGCATGGCGCGAGGTAAACACGATGGCTGTGTAGTCGAGGATACTCACCTTTTGTGTACGGAACTCCTTGGCGGAGATGCCTTCCACTTTAATGAACGGGCGGAACACCAATTCCACATCAAACTTCTCAGCGATGTCATAATATGGTGACTTCTCGCTGGACGGTTTCGGCTGTGAAACCAAAATCTTCTTGATCATTATGTCTTAAAAATTTATTTTCAAACTGTTTGCCGTAAACATCAGCGCGCCCCAAAAGGCGAGCAAAGGTACGATTTCGAGGGTGCAAAAGTACAAAATAATTTGCAATTTAACGACATTTCGTTTGAAAAAGATAGCATACTCCTTATAAACAGTCATGATTTTAACGATTGACAAGACAAAAATGAAAGAATATTCCACATTTTCTTGTGATAATCCGAAGTAAGCCTGCAAGATGACCAGGGGGAAAAGGAGTGTACCTTCGATAGAGGTGATGAAGAGCCAGGACTTAATCCATTGTCCGTTTCTTTTACCATCGAAGAAGACGATGTTAATGAGTGAGTAGAGTAAAGTTTTGAAAACGAAATAGCTGATGACAATGGCCAGATAGATGGCTATCAGGTAGTATAGCGAATCCAGTACAAAGGTGTCGCCGAAGTGATTGATGGTGTAGAAATAGAAGAGTAGTGCGAGCAGGATGCTGGTGAGGAACATCAGGAACACCTGGAAGCGCAGTTCGTTGGCCGTCTCGACAATCTCTGTGGTTTCGCCGTGCGACTGGTAGAAGAAAGACTTGCATTGTCGCAGGATGAAACTCTTGGCATTGGCAAAGGCCACCACGGCCAGTATGAAGCACAGCAATAGCAGCGAGGTAATGATGTTGTCGCTGTGGACATTGTAGGGTACGGGGTCGCCTGCCACGCCAACACGTCCGCCTGGCAATTCGGGGTGGAAGAGCGAGTCCTTCGAGAAGAATCCCTCGCGGTAATACTGCGGCAGTTGTGTGTCTAACAGGTTGTGTCCTTTGTCGTGACCAGGCAGGTGGAGCGTGTCTGGCCGGTTGCTCCAGTTGATCTCCTTGGGCTGGAAGTGTGCCTGTATGGCTGAGTCCTGCTGTGCCGGGGTGGCATTTCGTGGCAACCAACTCAGCACCATGCGAGGTGTAAGGGGCGCATGTTGGGCGGACGCTGAGTCGCCCAGAACACCCCCACTACTGCTAACGATGCTGTCTGGCTGCTGAATCATAAGAGGGTTTCAAAAAGGGAAAACTCAATTTTCAATCATCCCAAACTCTCGCTTGATGTCGTCGACCCTGTCGAGTTTCTCCCACGTAAACAGCTCCACGTCGATGGTCTTTGTCTCGTGGTAACGGCTGGTGAACGTCTTCTTCACCACCTCGTTCTTACGCCCCATGTGGCCATAGGCTGCCGTTTCCAAGTACATGGGCTGGCGCAGCTTCAGCGTACGCTCGATGGCTTTCGGTCTGAGGTCAAACAGCTTCTCAATGCGCTTGGCTATCTCGCTGTCTGGCATGTTGACGCGTGAGCGGCCATAAGTGTTGACATAGATGTTCATGGGCTTGGCCACGCCGATGGCATAGCTCACCTGCACCAGCATCTCGTCTGCCACGCCAGCAGCCACCATGTTCTTGGCAATGTGGCGTGCTGCATAGGCTGCTGAGCGGTCCACCTTGCTCGAGTCCTTGCCCGAAAAGGCACCACCGCCATGGGCACCCTTGCCACCGTAGGTATCGACGATGATCTTACGACCCGTCAGTCCCGTATCGCCGTGCGGTCCACCAATGACAAACTTGCCTGTGGGGTTGACGTAGTACTTGATGTCGTTGCCGAAGAGGTCAAGCACCTTCTTTGAGTGAATCTTCTCCTTGACACGCGGGATGAGGATGTTCACCACGTCGTTGTGGATAGTCTGCAACATTGCATCGTCAGCAGCAAACTCGTCGTGCTGTGTCGAGACCACGATGGTGTCGATGCGCTGGGGAATGCCCTCGTCGCTGTACTCGATGGTCACCTGACTCTTGGCATCTGGACGCAGATAGGTCATCACCTTACCCTCCTTGCGAATTTCTGCCAACGTGCGCATAATAAGGTGAGCCAGATCCAGCGAAACAGGCATCAGGTTCTCCGTCTCGTTCGTGGCATAGCCGAACATCATGCCCTGGTCGCCAGCACCCTGCTCGTCCTCGTTGCCGTTGTCCACACCGCGATTGATGTCCTCGCTTTGTTCGTGGATAGCCGTCAAGATGCCGCACGAGTTGCCGTCGAACTGGTATTCAGCCTTCGTATAACCTATCTTCTTAATAGTATTGCGGGCAATCGTCTGCAGGTCTATATACACCTCGCTGCGCACCTCACCCATCAGCACCACCTGTCCCGTGGTGACAAACGACTCGCAGGCCACGCGAGCATGCTCGTCGTAAGCCAGGAACTGGTCTAATATGGCGTCACTAATCTGGTCGGCAACCTTGTCGGGATGCCCCTCAGACACGGACTCTGATGAAAATAAATAAGCCATGGATATTTACAATTTTACAATTTACGATTTACATATTTTTTCTTAGCGCCTGCAAAGGTAGTGTAAACCGAATGAAAAACCAAATTTATTTGAGTTTTGTTTTGTTCTTTGCCCGCTTATTCGTACCTTTGCAGGCAAAAAAACGAGGAATATGGAATCGAAACTGGTTATTTATAATACTTTGACGCGGCAGAAGGAGCGCTTCGAGCCGCTGCATGCGCCTAATGTTGGCATGTATGTCTGTGGTCCTACGGTCTATGGCGACCCGCATCTGGGACACGCCCGCCCTGCCATTACCTTCGACCTGGTGTTCCGCTACCTGAAACACTTGGGTTATAAAGTAAGGTACGTGCGAAATATTACCGATGTGGGCCATCTGGAACACGATGCTGACGAGGGCGAGGACAAGATTGCCAAGAAGGCCCGTTTGGAGCAGTTGGAGCCGATGGAGATAGCGCAGTACTACACGAACCGCTACCACCAGTTCATGGACATGCTTGGCGTGCTGCGTCCCTCGATAGAGCCGCATGCCACGGGTCACATCATCGAACAGCAGCAGCTGGTGCAGCAGATCTTAGACAACGGCTTTGCCTACGAAAGCAACGGCTCAGTCTATTTTGACATCGAGGCGTATAATAAGAAGTTTCAGTATGGTATCCTCTCTGGACGCTCGTTGGAGAACATCAAGGACGCCAGCCGCGACAACCTGGACGGCGTGGGTGAGAAGCGCAACCAGGCTGACTTCGCCCTGTGGAAGAAAGCCCAGCCCGAGCACATCATGCGCTGGCCGTGGCTCGTCAACAGCCCGTCCCCATCATCTACCCCCCAGCCCGCTGAGGGCTTCCCGGGCTGGCATTGCGAGTGTACGGCGATGGGACGTAAATACTTAGGCGAGCAGTTCGACATCCACGGTGGTGGCATGGACCTTATCTTCCCTCACCACGAGTGCGAGATAGCCCAGGCTCAGGCCTCGATGGGACATCCTGCCGTGAAGTACTGGATGCACAACAACATGCTGACCATCAACGGTCAGAAGATGGGTAAGTCGTATAACAACTTCATCACGCTGGAGCAGTTCTTTACTGGTGACCACCCGCTGTTGGAGAAGGCCTACTCGCCCATGACCATCCGCTTCTTCGTACTCTCTGCACACTATCGCGGCACTGTCGATTTCTCAAACGAAGCCCTGCAGGCTGCTGAGAAGGGACTGGAGAAGCTGAGCAACGCCATCAGCGACCTCGAGCGCATTCAGGTTCAGTCTGAATGCGACGCTGAGACGGAGCGCGTAGTAAAGAGCCTGCGCCAGAAGTGCTACGACGCCATGAACGACGACCTCGCCACACCTCAGGTGCTGAGCCACCTCTTCGAGGCTTGCACTGTCATTAACAAACTGGTTGACCACAAGGCCACCATCTGTGCCGACTGTCTGAAAGAGCTGAAGGACGTGATGCACCTCTTCGCGGAGGACATCCTCGGCCTGCAGGTGTCAAGCAAGGGACAGGGTGCAAGCAGCGAAGCCCGCGAAGATGCTTTCGGAAAGGTGGTCGATATGGTGCTGGAGTTGCGCGCCAAGGCCAAGGCCGACAAGGACTGGGCAACCTCAGACAAGATTCGCGACGCTTTAGCCGCTGCTGGCTTTGAGGTAAAGGACACCAAGGACGGTGCAACGTGGAAGCTGAATAAATAAAAGATTCGTGCCACACTAAGACCTTTAGGTGAAAGAATGAAGAAATACCTTTCCTTCCTTTTACTTCTCTCCTTTCTGGCGATGCCGCTTTCTGCCCAGGAACGCAAGAAGGTGGCTGTCGTATTGAGTGGAGGCGGTGCCAAAGGAACGGCACACATTGGTGCGCTGAAGGTCATCGAGCGTGCTGGAGTGCCTGTCGACATCGTGGTGGGCACCTCGATGGGTAGCCTTGTTGGTGGACTCTATGCCATAGGCTATAATGCCGAAGCACTCGACACGCTGGTGCGCGGACTGGACTGGAGCTACCTGCTCAGCGACCGCGAGAACCTGAGCCGCCAGAGTCTGGACGACCGTCGGAAGCAGAACATCTACGTTCTCTCCCGTGGACTTACCTTTGGCAGGCGTAGCAGTACTGGCGGCGGATTCATCACGGGCAAGAACATCAATATGCTGCTTGACAAGTTGTGTACGGGTTATGCTGACTCGATGGACTTCAACCGCCTGCCCATTCCCTTTGCCTGTGTGGCCACCAACCTGGTGGACAACAGCGAGGTGGACTTCCACAGCGGCCGACTGCCACAAGCCCTGCGTGCCTCGATGGCCATACCCGCCGTGTTCTCACCAGTACGCATCGGAAAGAAGGTCTTAGTGGATGGTGGAATGACCAACAACTATCCTGTCGATGTGGCGCGAAAAATGGGTGCCGACATCGTTATCGGCGTCACCGTTCAGGACTCGCTGAGGAGTGCCGAAGGACTGAACAGCACGTTTAGTATCCTGATGCAGGTGGTTGACTTCAACACGCTGAACAAATACGAGGAGAATATTGCCAACACCGATATCCACATCTGTGTAGATCCTTCTGGCTATTCCTCCGCCAGCTTCAACAAAGCAGCCATTGACACGCTGATACAACGTGGCGAGAACGAGGCCATGAACCATTGGGACGACCTGAAGGCGCTAAAGCGACGCATAGGCATCGACGACTCGTACCAGCCCGTCAAACTCCAGCCGCTGCGTCCGAGGGTGATGACGGAGAGGGTACACCTGACGGGTTACACCTTCGAGAACATGACGCCCCAGGATGAGGACTTCCTTCGAGGAAAGTTCCATCTGGACCGTTTGGACAGCATCTCTACTAACGACGAGGAGGAGATTACCACTTCCATGCGTACTGACCTGTTCTACGCCACTGCCACGTCGCACTTGGTAGAGGAGGGCGACGGCTACCACCTGGTGTTGACGGCGGGCGAGCGTAAGACGAGTCAGGTGAATGTCGGCCTGCGCTTCGACAACGAGGAAATGGTGGCTATGCAGGTGAACGCCAATCTGCCCGTAAAGAAGACGCTCCGCGTCAGTTCCGACATCACCATGCGCTTAGGCAAGCGCCTGTTTGTAGGCGGCGAACTCATCTTCCATCCACGAGACCTGAGGTTCTCGAGACCTACCGTCTCCTACTTTTTCCACCACAACGACATCGAAGTCTATTATCAGGGCGACCGCGAATACAGCATCCTCTACAACCTTCACCAGGCAAAGGTAGAGCCAGTAAGCATCGCCATACGCAACTTCAACTTCAAGGCCGGCCTGCGCTGGGACTATTATCACTTCAGCAATAAACTCCAGTCCGACGTCTCGCGACTGGTGGAGTTCGAAAACGAGCATTATTTCATCTATCAGGCACAGATGGAGTTCAACTCCGAAGATCACTGGTACTTCCCCACGCGTGGTGGACGGTTCCTGGCCCGCTATGCCTATATCACAGACAACTTTGCCAGCATCAACGGACGTCCAGGCATTTCCGACGTCAGTGCCTCGTGGCGCAAGTCGTTCCCCCTGACAAATCGCTTTACCGTCGAAAGCCTGCTCTACGGACGTATGCTCTTTGGCGCAGAAATTCCGCATATCTATGGCAATGTCATCGGCGGTAGCAACTTCGGCCATTACGTCGAACAGCAGATGCCATTTGCTGGAGTGGGTCACATGGAATATGCCGAGCGCCACTTCGTTGGTGTCCAGTTGCAAGGCCGCCAGCGCATGGGTAAGAACCACTATGTGCAACTGTCGGCTGCCGTTGCCCAGCAGGCTGGAGAGCTGAAAAGCCTGATGAAGACCAGGACGCTCATTGGCGGCCAGTTGAGCTATACCTACTATTCGATGTTCGGACCACTTGGTGCCTCGCTAAGCTATAGCAACAGAACCAAGTCTCCCTACCTGTTCATCAACCTCGGATACGAGTTCTAACCTCACTCCTCATTCAACATTTCAACGGCCAGTGTCTTTTTCCTAAAGGCGCTGAACGACATATACACCAGACCACCGTCTGGCTGGTCAGTACCCCATGAGTTCTTCATGACAAAGTATTTCTTGCCGTTCTCGTCGTGAGCAATGCCTACGATGGCCATGGCGTGACCAGCACTCTCCCAGCAGACGGGATGGCCGCTGCGCACGGCATGCTCCGTCTTCTTCAGGAGCGTATCGACGGGAAGGTTCAGCAACCTGTTGTGCTCCCAGTTGTCAGCCGTCGGCACTTCCACCTTTTTATAATAAGGAGAGTCTGGCCAGCATGCCAGCGCCACATATTCGTCAGGAGCCACTAAGCTGTGGGCAAACT
>Ga0265298_10003122_pt1 | contig 22262 bp, 15 predicted proteins | sample AusTroGonzalo_MG_3_FD_193486 | JGI IMG/M metagenome (GOLD analysis project Ga0265298, IMG submission 193486) | Bovine rumen microbial communities from tropical cattle in Woodstock, Queensland, Australia - Gonzalo_01 | ecosystem: Host-associated > Mammals > Digestive system > Stomach > Rumen ...
AAGCACAGAAGGCATTGGCCTGCTCCCATGTCACACCCACTACAGGATAGTCGTTGTAGGCAGCATTAGAGAAGTAGTAGCGCATATAGCTCTCGTTCTCTGCATTGGGGAAGTCGTTCACCCAGCAAGTGGTGTCAGGATAGATATTTACGATATAGGTATTGAGGAAGTCCCAAGCACCAGTATATTCACGGTTGATGGTCTCGCGAACTATCTGACCCTCGTCGTTGATATAGGCAGTATCCTTAGAAATCCATATCTGCTCGTTGGGATTGGGGCGCACGTCAGTATTCAGGATGCGCTCCTCAGGATTGGTGCGATACTTACGCTTGGCAGCCTCGGCATAGTCGTAGATTTCGTAGCGATAGTTCATCTGGCGCCAGTCGAGCATCTTCTCACCTGTTACGGGGTTTGTTACATACATGCTCTCAATGGCACGCTGCTCGTCCTCGTTAGGCTTGCGAGGCAGTGGCTTCTTCCAGTTCAGATGAGGCTTCACGGGGTCGCCGTTCTTGTCTTCCTCAATCTTGTACGACTCATCGCCACCATAGGCAGGGTCGGCCAGACGCTCACGAAGAATACTGTCGCGTACATAGCTGACAAACTGACGATACATCGAGTTGGTAACCTCGCGCTCGTCCATCCAGAAACCTTCTACAGAGATGTCGCGTACGGGAGTCTGCTTGCCCCATAGCGAGTCTTGCTGATCGATACCCATACGCAGATGACCACGCTTGATGAGCGTCATACCATAAGGTGCCGGCTCACTGAAGGAGTGGCCGCTGATACCAGTGACCTCACCACCTGCTGATGTTGCCATCTTGCTGCCGAAACAGCCTGACAAAAGCAGTAACAGGGAAAGCCCACCCAAGCCCTCCCAAAGGGATGGGTGTCTGATTACCTGTAATATTGACTTTATATCCATCATATTTCTTAATTAATTATATTTTCATTTCATACATCCCTCCCTTGGAGAGGGCTTGGGGTAGGCTTCTTTAAAGTATTCTCACACTTTGATGACGGTTGCGCCCCTTCTTCTGAAAGTTCAGGTCCGTCTGGTACCCCACAAACAACTCATGGCTTCCGTTGCCAATCTTCAGCACTGAGGTGTACATCTCGTAGCTATAGCCGATAATGACACCGTGGAAGAATCCGCCTACGAGTGCTGTCACTGAGTTAGAAGGGCTGTAGCCCACACCAGCATACATCATCTTCTTCTCGTGCGTATATTTCAGTCGCGTCGTCACGTTTACACGGTGATTGGTACCATCGGTATGTGCCAACACGGAGGGGTGTATTGATAACAACGGATTGTGTAGCTGAATATTGTATCCAGCTGTCAAATAATATGTACTACTGATATTTAGGATAGAGCGGTCGCCCAGTTCTATCTCTGGTGCTGTGGCGTGCAAGATAGATACTCCGGCATACCATTGGCGATGCGTGTAATATAGTCCGGCAGACAGGTCAACGGCCACTCCGTTGACATCCGTTTTCGAGAAGGCTGGGTCGTTGCTATTCTCCAAATCCAGGTCGCTACCTCTAAACTTCTCGCTCAGCAGACCGCCCTGCACACCGATGCTCAGCGTTCCACCCAGCAAGGGCTGCTTGAAGGCATACTGTGCCATCAGTCGCTGGTGAGAGAACAGGCCAATCTGGTCGTTCACCAATTGTACGCCCACACCGTGGTAGTGTTTCATCATGTAGAAAGGCATATCCGCAGCAAAGTTCATCGTCTTTGGTGCATTCTCAAAGCCTGTCAGCGCCATAGCATAGGCACCCGTCACGTTCAGCTTCATCTGCTTACCCACTGCCGCAGGGTTAAACGACGGCTCCATCGCCCAATAGTGAGCGAAGGAAGGCTCCTGCTGGGCGCTAACACCTGTTACCACCAGCAACAGCAAGCAGATTATCGTTATTTTTTGCTTAAGCACGTTGTTAATAACGATGTCTACACCTTATTTATTGCATTAGAGGATACAAAATACCCCAGAATGCTGCTCGGAATACAGCTGATAATGAAAAAAGTATAGCTATTTAGCACGCCTAAATAGCTATACTTGGTGTGTATGAGTAACTATCTTCGTTACTCGAATACAAGTCCCTCGGTGGGATAGAGATACCAGTCGGTAGCTGTCTCACTATTTTCTGCCCATTCAGCGAAAGAGTGGCCTGCTTCTTTATAGGCACCCGTTATGACGCCACCAGAACTTCTACCGATAACCTGCCACTCGTTGGGGTACTTGAAGTCGCCAGGAACCAATACGGCCCATGGCATATTGCTACCGTATGCCTCAGCATAGCCGGCAGGCTTGGTGGGGTTGAGAACCTGTGCGGTCTTAAAGCCGTTTTGTACGGTATGTACCTCCCAGTAGCCGCCATTATATGGTTCTACGATGAAGACGTCGTAGAGGCTCTCAGCGAGCATCTCCTTAGCTTTCTCTGCATCCTTGAAGACAAGGGTGTAGGTGGCTACTACAGGGTCAACATATTGGTTGTTGTGCTCACCGGTATTGCGGATGATGGTGTTATAGTAAGAACGCTGTACACCGCCATCGCTGGCCTTTTCAGGATTGATGGCCCAGTGGGCATCCTTGAAGAGCACGATGACCATGCTACCAGAAGCGTTGGTGCCATGATTCTCAGTAAGGAAAGTATCGCCTGTATCAATATTGTTGTAGTCGCCAAGACCTCTTCCTTCAGGTGATGAGAAGCCATTGTCAACACGATATTCTGCCAGGTCTGTGCTCTTGACGTTGACCAGACGGATAGCTGCGCCAACAGTCTTGAGCGCACCTACGGCATCGAGGCTAACCTTGAGAGTCAGTGTCTTGTCGTCGAGCGAAGGCGTAACAGTGAGCACTACGTCATTGAAGTCGTAGTCACCAGCATCAGGGAAGTTATCCTCGAAGCAGTAGCGCAGAGCCAAAGGAGTCGATGGGTGATCTCCTGAGTCAGGATTACCAGTATAGGCTGCACCACAACCCGCATTCGTCAGTTTCACTTTAGCACCATCGTATGCTGTCAGGGCTGCACCACCCTTGACATCAATATAGGGATACTGTCCAGACCAGCCATTGCTGAAGTGGTCGTTGGTGGCTACATAGAGGTTGCCACCATAAGTAACCTCATAACCCTGATTAGCACTGCCTGCCACAACCTTCTTGGCGCGGAATACGGCAAAGTTGCCTGACGATGGACCATAGATACCATAGTATGCCTTAGTGGCATTCATGGTAGCAGTCTCTGTAACATCAAACATAGAACCCTCACCCATGTAGATGTTGAAGGGGCCGCCATTAGCTGCGTTCCAGCCTGTAGAGTAGTTCTTAGACCAGTTACCACCACCATTGAAGTACTTGGTAACGACACTCGAACCTGCATCCATCTTGAAGCTGGCAGTGCCAGGATTATCGCCAAGGTTGATGTTGAAGTCTTCATCGACAATCATCTTACAGTTGTTGATAACATCATCGCTACCTGCATTGTAGATGAAGTTGCCAGTATGATACTCACCATTGTTTACCCAAGTATTGTTGTTGCTGTTGACAAAGGTGGTACCACTGATGGTTGTCATGTTGTTATTCTCGAACTTACCGCTACCAGCCGTATTCAAATCGGCAGCCGTGATGGTACCGTTGTTTACGATGACAGATAGTTCATTCTCTACAGAAATCTTGCTGGTAACAGTTACGGTGCCACCATTGACCAGCCAGCTATTGCTGTTGGTAGATAGTTTGTAGACGTCAAGAGTACCGTGATTGTAGATGTGTAAGCCGTTGTTGAGCACCAACTCTACATTATAGGGTGTAGCAATCTTGGCTCCAGGAGCCAGATAGATGTTACAGCCTGACTGTAGGTTGCCAGCACTGCCAGAACCTAAGACGAGCACGGCATTCTCTACCAGATAGATATCGGTGTTTTGTGCTACATAGAAGCTGCGATCAAGGAAATAATTGGTACCTTTGATATAAAGTGTACCACCACTATTTTTGGAGCCATCCCATGCGCCCCAGATGTTTACAGCTCCAGTCCATGATTCATCAAGATAGCTGACGCCACTGGCATAACCTCCCCACTGTTGAACTTCTGCAAAAGGCTTTACACCAGCAGGTACGTTAGCCAAGAACTTGCTGGCATCAGCATCCTCAGGGAACTGGTACGAGGGCTGCAGTGCACGCTTACGCGCCTGAGCAGTGTTTGTTGAGATATCCACCGTCAACTCTCCATCCTTGATAACTGCAGGATAGACAGACATGTAGTTTTCTGAGTCAAACAGCGTAACATAGGCATAGGCTTGAGCCAATGGGTAGGTGATTTTCATGTTGAGGCTATTGCCATCGGTAACACTTCCTTCACCCAGCAGCTTCAAGGTTCCTTGATAACCAATGGGATTCTGGTCGTAGATCTTTACCTTATAGACATCGTTCGTACCAGTATTCACTGAGATATTGGTATTGGCAACGCCCATAGTTGCCCACTGATGAGTGGGATCTACATTCTCTATAACAAAGGCTTTTTTGATGAGGTTATCATAAGTCTCTTGGTCGAAAACGATGTCATCTTTACATGCAGTCACGCCCAAAGACAGCAAAGCCAGAGCAATCCAAAAATACTTCTTCATGCGCATACTTAATTTAATAATATCGATATTCGGTTGCAAAGATAAGCAAAAAAATCCTAACTAGCACGTTTTTGTAGTAAAATATTTGATATTTAACGAAATAATCATTAACTTTGCCCTCCGTATGGTACTAAATTATATTTGGGTAGCTTTTTTTCTCGTTGCTTTTGTCATAGCAGCAGTGAAACTATTGTTTTGGGGTGATTATGACGTTTTTCCCGCCATGATGGACTCTACGTTCAGCTCATCGAAGACCGCCTTTGAAATCTCATTGGGACTGACGGGCGTGCTGTCACTATGGATGGGCGTGATGAAGATTGGCGAGAAGGGTGGTGTGGTCAATGTGTTGGCACGCCTGTTATCGCCCGTCTTTACAAAGCTTTTCCCAGATATTCCCAAAGGACATCCAGTTACGGGTAGCATCTTTATGAATATTGCTGCCAACATGTTGGGCCTCGACAATGCGGCTACACCTCTGGGACTGAAGGCCATGGAGCAGATGCAGAAGCTGAATACCAAGAAGGATACAGCGTCGAATCCGATGATTATGTTTCTGGTGCTGAATACCAGCGGACTGACGCTCATTCCTGTGAGTATCATGGTGTATAGGGCGCAGATGGGTGCAGCCCAGCCTACCGATATCTTTATCCCAATCTTGTTGGCTACCTTCTTCTCTACCATTGTGGGTATCATGGTTACCTCTCTGTTCCAGCGCATCAATCTGCTGAATCGTACCATGCTGCTTACATTAGGTGGCGCTTGTACGTTGGTGGCTGCTGTCATCTGGGGATTCTCGCAGATGGATTCGGAGACGATGAATCGCTGGAGCACTACCGTGGCTAATATCCTGCTGATGAGTATTATTACAGGATTTATCGTGGCGGGAGTACGCAAGAAGGTGAATGTCTATGATGCTTTCATCGAGGGTGCTAAGGAGGGCTTCACTACAGCCGTTCGTATCATCCCTTATTTGGTGGCCATTCTCGTTGGAATCGGCGTTTTCCGTGCCAGTGGTGCGATGGATATGCTCATTGGTGGTCTGCGTGCTGGTGTGGATGCCTGTGGTGTCGATGCCCAGTGGGTTGATGCCATGCCTACGGCTCTGATGAAGCCCTTGTCGGGTAGTGGTGCTCGTGGCATGATGGTTGACGCGATGACTACCTATGGTGCCGACTCGTTTGTCGGTCGCCTGTCGTCCGTATTCCAAGGCTCTACAGATACCACCTTCTATATCCTTGCCGTTTACTTCGGCTCGGTAGGAGTATCGAAGACGCGTCATGCTGTTGCCTGTGGCTTGCTGGCAGACTTGGCAGGTATCTTGGCGGCCATCGCCATCTGTTATCTCTTCTTTGCGTAATTATTTCGTGTTTTGTTTTGTATTGTGCTCACTTATTCGTACCTTTGCACCCGATTTTAGAAATTATTGATTTATAGACATTTGAAAACATTTGAAGAACTTGGTGTGAGCGAAGGGATTCGCCGAGCCATTGAGGAGATGGGTTTTGTACAGCCCATGCCTGTACAGGAGGAAGTAATACCTTACTTATTAGGAAATAGAAACGACGTCATCGCACTGGCCCAGACGGGTACTGGTAAGACGGCGGCATTCGGTATTCCCGTATTGCAACGCATTGATGTGGCAAGAAAGGAGACGCAGGCGCTCATCTTGTCGCCTACTCGTGAATTGTGTCTGCAGATTGCAGATGACTTGCGCGACTTCTCTAAATATATGGATGACATCCATGTAGAGGCCGTCTATGGTGGTGCCTCTATCGAACAGCAGATTCGTGCCCTGCGCAAAGGGGCTCAGATTATTGTGGCTACGCCAGGCCGACTCATCGACCTGATGAATCGTGGCGTTGCTAAGCTGGACAATGTATATAATGTGGTGCTCGATGAGGCTGACGAGATGCTGAATATGGGCTTCACAGAGAGCATCGATGCCATCTTGGAAGGTATTCCTGAAGACCGTAATACGCTGCTCTTCTCAGCTACGATGAGCAAGGAGATAGAGCGTATTGCCAAGGGGTATCTGCACAACTATAAGGAGATTGTGGTAGGCTCGCGTAATGAAGGAGCTGAGCACGTGAACCACATCTATTATATGGTGAACGCCAAGGACAAGTATCTTGCCCTGAAGCGTATTGTCGACTTCTATCCTCGCATCTTTGCCATCATCTTCTGTCGTACAAAGATAGAGACACAGGAGGTGGCCGACAAGCTGATTAAGGATGGTTATAATGCAGAATCACTGCATGGCGACCTCTCGCAGCAGCAGCGTGACCTGACGATGCAGAAATTCCGCCAGCATACCGTTCAGCTGTTGGTGGCTACCGATGTGGCTGCCCGTGGTCTGGATGTTGACGACCTGACTCACGTTATCAACTACGGCTTGCCCGATGATATCGAGAACTACACCCACCGCTCTGGTCGTACTGGCCGTGCTGGTAAGAAGGGTACGAGTATCTGTATCGTTCATAGCCGTGAGAAGTTCAAGATTCGCAATATCGAGAAAGTCATCGGTAAGGAGTTTGAGAAGGGTGTTATCCCCTCAGCAGAAGAAATCTGTAAGAAGCAGCTCTATAAGGTGATGGACCAGATTGTGAAGGTTGACGTTGATGAGGATCAGATTGGTCCCTTCATGCAGGACATCAGCCGCTACTTCGAGTATATCGACAAGGACGACCTTATCAAGAAGATAGTATCACTGGAGTTTGGTAAGTTCCTGGCTTACTATGCCGATGCACCAGAAATAGAGATGGTTAGCGGAAAGAAGGAAGAGGTAAGAAGTAAGAAGGGCGAAAGCAGGGGCAAGAAGACGGCCACGCCAACCTCTGAAGGCTATACTAAGTTGTTTATCAACCTTGGTAAGAAAGATGGATTCTATCCTGGTGAGCTGATGCAGTTCCTGAACAAGAACGTACGTGGTCATGTAGATGTTGGTCATATCGACCTGCTGACCACTATGTCATACTTTGAGGTGCCTACGGAAGATGCTGACCGCGTTATGAAGTATGTCAATGGACAGGTTTACAAGAAGCGTGAGGTAAGATGCAATGATGCTGCCGAAGGCGGCCATCGTTCATCATCAAAACCCACTAAGCCTATTAAACCCACAAAGCCCACCAAACCCCACAAGGAGCAAAAGAAATACCAGAAGGAAGACTGGATGCAGTTTATGAATCCTAAGAGTACAAAGCTGAAAGGTGAAGTTCCTGACTTCAGTGAAGAAGGCTGGGCTATCAGAAAACCAAGAAAGAAGAAATAAGAAAAAGCCTCCTGCAAATTGCGGGAGGCTTTCTTTTATGCTTCTGTTGACAACGATTATTTTGCGTTAATCTCTTTAATCAGTCTGTCTGCATGTCCCCAACGGTCCATCATGAACAGCATGTAGCGGATATCAACATTGATGGTACGAGCCAGCTGACGGTCGAAGAAGATGTCGCTGGAGAGTGAGTCCCAGTTGCCATCGAAGGCCAGACCCAGCAGCTCACCCTTGCCATTGAAGATAGGTGAACCAGAGTTACCACCCGTGATGTCGTTGTTTGAGAGGAAGCAGAGCTGCATGGTGCCAGTCTCCTTATCAGCATAAGGACCGAAATCCTTAGAAGAGAGCAGCTCGTGCATGATGGGCTCAGCATAGTACTCTACGTTAGAGTCTGCCTTCTGCATCTTCTCCCAGAGTGAATGGGCAGTAGTGTAGTAACCTGAGGGCTTACCGTCCAGCAGGTATTCACCAATCTGTCCGTAGGTCATACGCATGGTGAAGTTAGCATCAGAGTAGTTGGGCATATCCTGCTCCATGCGCAGCTTGGCAGCACAGAGCCACTGCTCCTGCTGTTCGATGCTGTCGGCAATAGCCAGCAGGTCGGCACGCAGAATGGCGCGCAACTCAATGAGGTCCTGACCATAGACTACGCCAGGGTCCTTGTCGAACTTCTTCTTGTTGATATACAGCTTCTTGCCACTCTTCATCAGCATAGACTTGTCATAGACATAATCTACATAGGCACGGTAGTCGCCCTTGAAGTCACGATCGATGGTCTTGAAGACATCAATCTGATATTTCTGGTCCACGTGCAGACGATAGTTCTTCATCATGGCAGCCAGCAACTCGCGGTCAGTCTCCTGATCCCAGTCCTTGCTGTTGTCCTCGAAGGTGACATACTGCTTGTTCTTCTTGTTCTTCGGACCCTGTACGGTGATGCCACTATGTACTCTCTTGGCACGTACGGTCAGCTGGTCGCACTCACGACCCCACGTCTCGTTCCAATAGTAGAGGGCACGCATGCTCTGGAAACGCTGCTGGTAGAGCTTTGCCAGCTTGTCGAAGTCGAGCTGTCCTTTCAGATAGCCTGTGCTATCCTGCCACTGGCGCAGACGTGTCTCAAACTGGCGCTTCTGCTGGATAAGTCCGATAGAGTCGATACACTTGTTCATACCCAGAGAGTTCTTCCAGTAGTTGCTCGAATGGGCATACTTTGACTCATACTGGATGCGGATGGCTTCTGAGCTAAGCATGCGGCGCCACATAATCTCCTGCTTCACACCACGGGCCTGTACCATCGTAGCGTTGATGGCATCACGACGCTCCTGAATACCATAGCTGCTCAGGTAGCGGCTGGTGCTGCCAGGATAACCCATAATCATGGCAAAGTCGCCAGGCTTGTAACCCTGCAGGCTGACGGGAGCCCATGACTGAGGATGATAGGGCACATTGTCCTTAGAATACTTGGCAGGACCGTTGGTCTTGGGGTCAGCATAGATGCGGAATACTGAGTAGTCGCAGGTCTGACGTGGCCACATCCAGTTGTCGGTCTCACCACCATATTTACCCATTGACTTGGGAACGGTGAATACCAGACGAACATCGTAGAAGTCACGGTAGGTAGTCAGATAGTAGGCATTGCCCTCGTAGAAAGGCTTCACCTCTACGCGCAGGGTAGAGTCCTGCTGGCGGATTTCTTTTTGCCAAGCGTTCTCCAGCGAGTCCACCAGCTCAGACTGCTTCTCTGACGACAGGCCCTTCAGCTGAGGCACAATCTTGTCTGTTACGTCCTTCTGCTCAATCATGAAACTAACGAAGAGGTCCTCGTTGGGCAACTCTTCCTCATAACTGTTAGCAACAAAGCCATTCAGCATGTAGTCATGCTCCACGGTAGAGTGCTGACGGATGGCGTCGAAGCCGCAGTGGTGGTTGGTGAAAACCAAACCGTTGGGCGATACGACAACACCAGAACAGTAGCCGCCGAAGTTGATGACATTATTCTTAATAGCGTTATTCGACTGGTACAGCTGTTCCATAGGTAGCTGAAAACCTTCCTGCTTCATCTGCTCATAGATGGCAGTTGGCAGGTTGTACAGTGTCCACATACCCTCATCGGCATGGGCTGTTGTCATGGCTATAGTAGCCAGCAATGTAATTATTAACTTTTTCATTAATTAGAATTGTGTTGTGTGTTATTTGATAATGAATTTTCGTCCGTTCTTGATATAGATGCCAGGAGTCAAGGCACCTTGTACGGCCTGACCTCTCAGGTTGTATATCTGCTCTGATTCCCTACGGCTTTCCATTGGTGTCTCGACAATGCCGTCTGTTGCTCCAGGCTGCTCTACCTCTATTGCGTAGCTACTATAGATGTTAGCCTTCTCGATGGTAGGAATATTCATGGCATACACCTGCTTGCTACCGTCTGGATAGCGGCCTACCGTCTCGTCGCCCTTCATCAGAGTGTAGGTGAGGCGGTCGCTCCAACTCTTGTCGGCAGCAGTCAACAGGATATCGCCACCATCGGCATCCAACTTGAATGAGGCATGCAGCTGCGACAGTGGGTCCAGCTTGTCACACCATATAATAAGGTAGCCGTGAGCAGGAATAATCGTATTGGTCAGCGTCTCAGACTTGCTAATCTGATACTTGGTAGGCTTGCTGAGGTTGTCACTCAGATACATACCCTCCACATCGATGGGTTGGTCTGTGGTGTTATACAGCTCCACCCAGTCGTTGCGTTTGAAGAACTCATTGACGTAGATGTCGTTGGCAGCACTCACCTCATTGATGCGTACAGGGGTAAGTCCCTTGCTGGCACGCTCCTCGGCAGACAGTGGGGTGAACATGGCCGTCAGGCAGACGGTGTTGTCTGTCACGTCGATAACGGCATCTGTCAGTATGTCTTCGTCTCCTGTGCTGGCACCTACTGTAGTTTGCAACTCGCCAGCCCAGAACAGGTCGCCAGAGGTATAGCTGGTGTTGTGCACCTCTACGGCAATGACGTTACTGCCTTTCTTGAACAGCGATGGGTTCAGGTCGAGTGTGCCGGTAAAAGGCTCGTCGCCAGCATAAGTCGAGGAGAACGTGTCGTAGTTGACGGTTCCTTGAGGCATGTTGTAACGTCCTGCCTCCTGACCATTTACCCAGATAACGCAACCGTCGTCCACCTTGTAGTTCAGTTGGAAGCGGTCGTTAGCGGTGGGGGCACTATTGAGCGTAAACGTCTTGCGGAAATAGGTGGTTGGGTTCTTCTGGTTGGCGTCAGAACCATAGCTCACGGTGGTTGTCACGCCATTCATCTTATAGCCCAGCGGTGCTGTACCTGATTTCCAAGAAGCATCGCTGAAGCTTGTCGATTTCCAGTTAGAGGCAGCCTGACCACCATCGTAGTATTTCCATGTGGTGTTCATTGGGAATACTTGAACAAGCACGCCAGAAGATTTTTTCCAACCAGCAAAGGTGTAGCCTGCAGGTGCTTTGGCTTCCAGCTGTATGGGGGCAAAGAGCTTACCGTTGAACGAGGCGTAGGGCACCTTCAGTCCATTCAGGAAGATGGTGGCCCCTTCCACATCCGCAGCAAACTGCACACTATGCTTCTTCACACCACTCAGCTGCATGGGGGAGTACTGTTGTAGCTGACTGGTCATCTCATCCATGCGCGTTGCCAGCTTATCTTTCATCTTATTGGCAGAGTTGTCGGGCGACATATTGTCTAACTTTGACATCGGGCGCATGGCATCTGCCAACTCATTGATGATGGCTGTGGCGCGACTCTTCTCGAAGACGCTGCCTGCCATGATGCAGAAGGTGTCGATAAACTTCTTGCGATAATCCTTATGCTTCAGCAGGTTCTTGAAGATTTTCACCATCTTCACACTTTCGTAGTTGTTGAGCGATGAAATGGTGTGGTTCCAGGCGTTAAAGGAATAGTCGAGGTCGTAGCAGACAAAGCGGAAGCGACCGTCTTGCTGACTACGATAGCCCTTCACGTTGTTGTCGGGCCAGTCGTCGTTGCCTACATACAGCTCAGCAGCCATATAGTTGGTAAACTCGTCAATGTCGAGTAGCTTCTTCACCTCGTCATATACACCCGCCTGATTGATGTTTGCACTCAGTTGTAACAGTCGGTTATACACATCAGCAGTGCCATTGGTGAAGGTGCCGTTCTCAAACATGTCGATTTCCTCGTCGTCGTAGCCGAAGTTGGCATAGACGAACTTGTCGTTATTGGGTTCGCGCAGGTTCAGAATACCCTTGAATTTACCATTGATATATTCAGCCACCTGCACAAAGCTCTGCACGTCGATGTCGATGCCTGAGCGCTGCATAATGGTGGTCAGCGCAGGGTCCATAAAGCGAGAGCCAGAATACACATCGTTACCGCCATTGCGCACCAGCAACGTCTTGCTGCGGATATAGGGCTTCTGTGGGAAGAACATGTAGTCGAAACGGTTCTGTCCATCGAACACCTTGTTGGACTTCAACTTCATAGAACGAGGACTTGCCATACGTGTCCATCCGCCTGATACGCTGATGTTAACGTCCTGGTTGAAGAGCATTCCCTCCGTCGGACTGATATAGCTGAAGTTGACAGGACGGTCCCAGGGCTGGTTCCAGTTCACGGGGTCGTCACTACCGTTGCCCGTAATACCGTTGGTACCCTTCACGTCAATGCCCCACATGTCGTCGGTGAAGTATCGCTCATCGCCTACGATGGAGATGACGGGGATGGTATAGTTGTGGGTTGTCTTGATGAAGCTGCGTGTCACGGGAACACTGGGCAGATAGCCCTCTTTAAAGAGACGGAACACATAGCTGGTCGTAGTTGATACACTGAAGTTGCCCGTGGTGCTCTTCTTGCAGGTGCTGGTAGCCACCGTTGAGGTAGGCACACTGCAGTTGGTGGTGTACATCAGCGTGGCACCCTCAGGGATATCCACATGGAAACTGACAGTACCAGTAAGCAGCTGACTGCCTACGCTGACTGTAGGAGCATCGAGCCTTTCAGAGGCAAAGACCGCTGTACTGTTCGTAGCGCCAGGAGTGGCGTTGGCTGTCCAGTTCCAACTCTCCCCACCATCGGCAGTACGAGCCCATGAGGTTCGGCTTAATGCTTCAGGATACTGTACGCTGGTAATGAGCTGTCCGTTCTTGTCACTCAGATAGATGGTGCCACCGTCGCAGTCCAGCTTAAAGGGTGCTTGGTTGCTCTTGATGTCAGCAGATCCCAGCCACACTACGCGGAATCCTTTGGCAGCCACACTACCTATGTCGCTGGGCATCTTCCAGCGCTTCAGGTTGCTGCCGTCATTGCTGAGATACATGCCCGCCAGGTTAACCGAAGTGGTGTTGGGGTTATAAATTTCTATCCAACTGTCGAAGTTGGTAGCAGGACTCATCGCTACGCCAGCATTCGATGCCATCACCTCGTTGATGATAAGGTTGTCAGCATGAGCTGTTGTGAGCACTGAGGCTGCCAACAAGGCTGTAAAAAGTCGTTTCATATAAGTCTGTTAATTCTTGTGTGTGTTTACGATTTCTTGAAGTATTTGCCTATCACGGGAAGACTGTGAAGTGGCAGGTCGTTGTGCAGTATGTAGCTGATGAAGAACAGGATGCAGATGGTGTTGCAAGCCAGCTGTCCTATCATGCCAAGAGCAAATTTCTCTGTACTCCAGTTCATCAGTACTGTTAGGATAACGGTCATCAGCACATAAGTGGTAATATCCCTCATCGGATAAGGTATCGGGTTTTTCTTCTGTCCCACGATGTAGCTCAGCACCATGGCCGTGCCATAGCCTGCCACACCGCCCCATGCACAAGCCCAGTAGCCGTACTTAGGGATAAGCAGGATGTTGACGGCAAACAGTACCAGACAACCTGCCAGCGAGAACCACGCACCATAGATGGTTTTGTCGATAAGCTTGTACCAGAAAGAAAGGTTGAAATAGACACCCATCATAATCTCTGCCGCCATCACGATGGGCACTACGCCCAGTCCCTCACGATATTCCGCGCCAAGGATGAACTGCAGCAGGGGCATCCAGCCTACCACGCAGAGGAAGGCCAGCAGGGTGAAGATGAGGAAGTACTTCATTGCTGCAGCGTAGTATTCCGTCTTGTCGGCATCCTTCGCCTTGGCAAACACGGTGGGTTCGTAGGCATAGCGGAAGGCCTGTGTTATCATAGCCATTATCATCGCTATCTTTACGCATGAGCCGTAGTCGCCCAACAGTATGTTGGCCTGCTCCTCGTCAGGATATACCAGTGGGAAGATAATCTTATCGGCCACCTGATTCAGAATACCGGCAATACCCAGTATCAGGATGGGCCATGAGTAGCTGAACATCTGGCGCAACAGCTGACCGTCGAATTTCCACTGTATCTTAAACAAGTCTGGTATAAAGAATAGCGTGATGAATGCCGTACACAGCAGGTTGATAAAGAATACGTAGAACACCGATGTCTTGCCGAGTACCACGAAGTACAGCACGTTCAGTCCGATATTAAATACGATAAACAGCATCTTCAGCGAGGCAAAGCGCAGGGCACGCTTCTGGTAACGCAGAAAGCTGAAGAGTATAGCCTGCAGGGCGTCGAGGGCCACCACCACGCCCATCATCAGCAGATAGTCGGGATGCTCAGTATAGCCCAGCGCGTTGCTGATAGGGGTAATCAGTCCGAAGAGCAATAGCAGGAAGACGGCAGTCAGCGAACCTACCACCGTCATTGCCGTAGAGAATACCGTATCGGGCCAAGCCTCCTCTCTTTGGGGGAGGTTGGAGGGGGTGTCGTTGGCAAAGCGGAATAGCGTGGTCTCCATGCCAAAGGTCAGTATCACCAGTATCAGTGCCACATAGGCATACACATTGGTGCTGATGCCGTAGTCGCCCGTATCGTGCGGCATATAGTAGGTGTAGAGCGGTACTAACAGGTAGTTGAGGAATCTGCCGACAATGCTCGACAGTCCGTAGATGGCCGTATCCTTGGCCAGTGATTTCATATTTGCCATAGTTGCAAAGAGTGTTTATTCATCAGAAGCTACGCAGCCAAGCCTTCAGCTCCAGCATCATCTCCAGGTGGTATTCGAACGACTGGCGGATGCCGAAGCCGTGTCCTCCTGTAGGATAGATATACATGCTGGCAGGTACCTTGTTAGCATACAGCTCCTCGTAGTAGTTGATACTGTTGATGGGTGATACCACGCGGTCGTCGTGAGCCAATATGATAAAGGCTCGTGGCGTGTGGTGACCAATGTGCTGCTCGTTGCAGTATTCGTTCACCAGCTTGCGCTTAGGCTTCTTGCCCAGCAGATTGTCGCGCGAGCCCTGATGTGTTATACCCTGTTCCATCGAGATGACGGGGTAGAACAGTATCTGGAAGTTGGGTAGGGCATCGCCCGTGGCGTGGGTGGCAACGGTTGAGGCCAGATGTCCACCGGCCGAGAACCCCATAATACCTACATCCTTTGTATTGATGTGCCACTGCTTGGCATGGCGGCGCACCAGTCTTACTGCCTCTTCGGCATCCTCTGAAGGCACCTGCCATACACCGTGCGGCATACGATACTTCACCACGATGAGCGCAATACCTTGACCATTAAAGAAAGGCGCCCACTCATGACCTTCGTGGTCCATCGCCAGTCCGGCGTAGCCACCGCCAGGGCAGCATATCACGGCACGTCCTGTGGCCTGCTTCTCGTCGGGCAGATATACCCACATCTTGGCCATATCCTTCGGATCGCCATTACTTGTCTTCGGACCGTTGGGCCACAGATTCATCTCTATGGGTTTCTGTGCCGATGCAGCTATCGCCACCAACATGAAGGCTACAAATAGTACTTTCTTCATAACATGTTATTTTTGTTCGGCAAAGGTACGAATATTGTTTTTATTATCCAACTTTTTCTCCATCTGTTTATATAATAATAGGTATATGCAACAAAAAAAGTCGAGATTTCTCTCGACTTTTGCGCTTCAGGATGGGCTTGTCATCGACGAAGTCGCTTTGACCTTGGTCAAAGAACCACGACCCGGGCCGTTGGTGAAAGCCACCTAAAAAAGAAAAATCCTCAACCTTTCGATTGAGGATTTTGCGCTTCAGGATGGGCTTGAACCAACGACCCCCTGATTAACAGTCAGGTGCTCTAACCAACTGAGCTACTGAAGCAGGTGCTATCGTTTTTTCGATTGCGGGTGCAAAGGTAAGCAGATTTTTCGAATTGCGCAAACTTTTTGGCGAAAAATTTCACGGGGAACGTATTTTTTTTGTAATTTTGCCCGCAGAAAAATCAAAAAAGCAAATGAAAAGACGTTTTTTATTGTCATTATGTGTATGTCTGACCACACTGACACTGTGTGCGCAGGATGCAAAAAATCATAATTTGGAGGTTGCCAAGAATCTGGATATCTTCAATGCGCTGTACAAGAATCTGGATTTGATGTATGTGGATACGCTGGATGCCAACAAGGTGATTGGCACGGGTATCAATGCGATGCTCAAGTCGCTGGATCCCTATACGGAGTATTATCCTGAGGAGAAGCAGAAGGAGCTGAAGCAGATGCTGACGGGTAAGTATGCGGGTATCGGCGCACTGGTGCGCTACCACCAGAAGCTGAAGCGCGTGGTTATCGAAGAGCCTTACGAGGGTATGCCATCGTCGGAGGTGGGTCTGAAGAAGGGCGATGTCATCTTGCAGATTGACGATACGCTGATGACAGACAAGAACGTGAGCTACGTGAGCAGTCACCTGCGTGGTGAGCCTGGCACAACCTTTATGCTGAAGATTCTGCGCCCCACCACAGGCAAGAAGATGACCTTCAAAATTACGCGTCGTAGCATCAAGATGCCTGAGATTACTTATTATGGTATGCGCCCTAATCATATAGGATATATCTGTCTGAGTACTTTTACAGGCGAGCCTTCTAAGGCGATGCGCCGTGCCTTTGTGGATTTGAAGAAGCAGGGTGCCCAGAAGTTGGTGCTCGATCTGCGTGGCAATGGCGGCGGCTCGCTGGCAGAGTGTGTGGATATTCTAAATATGTGGATTCCGAAGGGTGTACGTATCGTGGAGACGAAGGGTAAGCTGAAGCGTGCCGGCTCGGAATACAAGACGCGCTTGGAGCCCATCGATACGGTGATGCCACTAGTAGTGCTGGTGAATGGCGAGACGGCCTCGGCATCAGAGATTACCAGTGGTGCCTTGCAAGACCTGAAGCGTGGCGTAGTGATTGGCACGAAGACCTATGGCAAGGGATTGGTGCAGATTCCTAACGTGGACCTGCCCTATAATGCCAATCTGAAGCTGACCACCTCGCGCTACTATCTGCCCAGTGGCCGTGGCATCAAGATGAAGGAGGGCATCACGCCCGACTTGGTGGTAAAACCAGACACGATGGCGAATATCACACTCTATCTGGACCGTCTGGACTCTACGGAGGTGATGTTTGACTATGTGGTAGATTATATTGCCAAGCACCCGACGATAGCCGCTGCTGCCGATTTCCACCTGACGGATGCTGACTACCAGGACTTCAAACAGCGCGTTATCAATGCCGGCTTTACCTATGACCAGGTGAGCAAGAAGCAGTTTGATGAGCTGATTAGAACAGCTAAGTTCGAGGGCTATTACGAAGATGCCAAAGAGGAGTTTGAGGCATTGAAGAAGAAGATAGATCATCATGACCTGGGACGTGATCTGGATGCTCACCGTGAGGAGATTCAGCAGATGATAGAACAGGACATCGTCTCGGCATACTATTATCAGGCTGGACAGATGCAGGTGGGTCTGCGCACCGACAAGGCACTGCGTGAAGCGGAGCGTATTCTGACCACCAATGGTGAGTATGAAAAGCTGTTAGAAAGTGCACAAAAAAGCGAGAATGAGTAATTTATCGACAAAATTCCCGCTTATATAGTTAAATAATTCAAAATCAGCAAACTTTTTCGGCGGTAGCGATACAAGTAACGAAATATTTTGTACCTTTGCACCGCACACAACTAGTAATTTTAATCTATATTTATCATTTTCCTCGGAGGGAAGCTGTCTGTGAAGATTGCTTCCCTGTTTTTTTTCTATAACTCCCAGAGCTTCTTCCCATTATCACTTCATCAGCAGCTGGCTCAGTTCGCGCATACCTTCTGAAGCACCCTTCTGAATCTGGGTGATGTTGCGACTGCCCGTATTGATAGGATTGGGGTCGATGAGATAGACAGGAGCATCAGGACGCACATAGTGGATAAGTCCTGCGGCAGGATAGACAGCCAGCGAGGTGCCGATGATGATAAAGATGTCAGCATCCTGACATGCCTCAGCAGCAACGGTAATCATAGGAACGGCCTCACCGAAGAAGACGATAAACGGGCGCAGTAGTGAGCCGTCGCCAGCCTTGGTGCCAGGTGTTACCTCACAGTTGTCTGGAGTAAGCAGTTGCTGATAGCGAGGATCGTCAGGGTCGTTGCTCGAACAGACCTTCATCAGCTCGCCATGCAGGTGGATAACCTTAGAAGAGCCAGCCTGCTCGTGCAGGTTATCTACATTCTGCGTAACAACCGTTACATCATACTGCTTCTCTAACTCTGCTACCAGGCGGTGTCCCTCGTTGGGCTTCACACCCCAGCACTTCTTGCGCAGCATGTTATAGAAGTTGGTTACGAGGGTAGGGTCGTTGAGCCAGCCCTCATGGGTGGCCACCTGCTGAACGGGATATTCTTCCCACAAACCGTCGGCATCGCGGAAGGTCTTCAAACCGCTTTCTACAGACATACCGGCACCTGTTAATACCACAATCTTTTTCATAAGCTAATCGGTTTTTTGTTAATTTGATGCAAAGATACAAAAATATTTGTGATTTATGAATTATGAATTATAAATTATTCGTATCTTTGGCTTCGCCGAAAATACTCCCGCTCGAAAATATCCAAATTAATTTGGTATTTTGCTCGCTTATTCGTATCTTTGCAGCCGATTTTAAGTAGATATACATTATTATATAAAGAAAAAACATGGATAAAGTAAGTTACGCATTAGGTATTGGTATCGGTCACCAGTTGGCAAACATGGGTGGCTCTGAATTGAATATTGACGATTTTGCTCAGGCTGTCAAGGATGTTTTGGCAGGCAGTGAGCTGAAGATAAAGAGCAGCGAGGCGCAGCAGATTGTACAGGCCTTCTTTGCCGAGCAGGAGGAGAAGATCAACAAGCAGCGCCAGGAAGCTGGTAAGATGGCCAAGGAGGCTGGTGAGAAGTATCTGGCTGAGAATGCCAAGAAGGATGGCGTAATCACGCTGCCCAGCGGTCTGCAGTATCAGGTGCTGAAGGAAGGTAACGGTAAGAAGCCCAGTGCCAAGGATTCTGTAAAGTGTCACTATGAGGGCTTCCTCATTGATGGTACCGTATTCGACAGCAGCGTACAGCGTGGTGAGCCCGCCGTATTCGGTCTGCAGCAGGTAATCGCTGGTTGGACTGAGGGTCTGCAGCTGATGCAGGAGGGTGCTAAGTACCGCTTCTTCATTCCTTATCGCCTGGCTTATGGCGAGGGTGGTGCCGGTTCTTCTATTCCTCCCTTTGCAGCGCTCATCTTCGACGTAGAACTGATTGAGGTGATGTAATTAAATACTAAACAATAAATATTTATTCTAAAAATGAAGAAATTTACTTTTGCTGCTCTTGCAGTAGTTGCTGCTGTCATGATGAATTCATGCGGCAACGGAACTCCAAAGGCTAACCTGAAGAGTGACATCGACACTGTCAGCTATGCTATCGGTATGGCTCAGACACAGGGTCTGAAGGATTATTTAGTAGGTCGTCTGGGTGTAGATACCGCCTATATCGACGAGTTTGTGAAGGGTCTGAACGAGGGTGCCAACGCTGGCGACGACAAGAAGAAGGCTGCTTACTATGCAGGTATTCAGATTGGTCAGCAGATTAGCAACCAGATGGTAAAGGGCATCAACCACGAGCTGTTTGGTGACGATTCTACCAAGACTATCTCACTGAAGAACTTCATGGCTGGCTTCGTTGCTGGTACTACTGGCAAGGGTGGTCTGATGACTGTTGACTCTGCTTCTATGAAGGCTCAGGAGATGATGCGTAGCATCAAGGCTAAGGTGCTGGAGAAGGAGTTTGGTGCCAACAAGAAGGCTGGTGAGGAATTCCTCGCTAAGAATGCCAAGGCTGAGGGCGTTGTTACGCTGCCCAGCGGTGTACAGTACAAGGTGCTGAAGGAAGGTAAGGGTGCTATCCCTGCTGATACTTCTCGCGTAAAGGTACACTATGAGGGTCGTACCCTTGACGGTAAGGTATTCGATAGCAGCTACAAGCGCAATCAGCCTACTGACTTCCGTGCTAACCAGGTTATCAAGGGTTGGACTGAGGCTCTGACTCACATGCCTGCTGGTTCTACTTGGGAGGTTTATATTCCTCAGGAGCTGGCTTATGGTGAGCGTCAGCAGGGTACTGACATCAAGCCTTTCTCTGTGCTGATCTTCAAGATTGAGCTGTTGGAAGTAGACGCTAAGAAGTAATGAAAAAACTAATCATTGTGGCACTCGCTCTCGTAGCGGGTGCCTCTTTGTCTACCATACAGGCAGGCAAAAAGAATAAGAAAGCCCCCAAGGCCACTGTCCAGCTGGTTAGTGGTAGCGACTCATTGAGTTATAGCGCTGGCTATGTGCTGGCCGACATCGTGCGCGACCGCTTCCTGGCAGGACTGGGTAAAGAGGTTGAGGGCTCTGCCGACTCACTGCAGCTGCATCTGGCCTATCAGGGCCTGTTTGATGCCCTGCGTGGTGATACTACGCTCTTCAAGACTCAGAATGCGGAGAAATTCCTGAACACTCGTGTGATAGAGATCCGCAAGGCTAAAGAAGAGAAACTGAAGAAAGCTGGTGTAGATTTCTTGGCTGAGAATGCTAAGAAGGAAGGCGTTATCACGCTGCCCAGCGGTCTGCAGTATAAGATGCTGAAGCAGGGCGACGGCGCTGTTGCCAAGGCCAGCGATAAGGTAAAGGTGAAGTATGAGGGTCGCCTCATCGACGGTAAAGTCTTCGATTCTACCGACAAACATGGTGGTGAGCCTGTTACCTTCTCTCCGAATCAGGTGATTAAGGGTTGGACAGAGGCCCTGTGCATGATGCCCGTAGGCTCTAAGTGGCAGCTGTATATTCCACAGGAGCTGGCTTATGGTCCTCGTGGTGCTGGTGCTGACATTCCTCCCTATAGCACACTTATCTTCGACGTTGAGGTGCTCGAAATCGAGGCTCCCAAGGAGGTAAAAGCTCCTGAGGAGGTAAAGCCTGAACAGGAAGCAAAGCCTGCACCTGCTGCTAAGAAGAAAAACAAGAAGTAATATATGCAAGAAACAAGACAAAACAAAATAGCCCGTCTGCTCCAGAAAGAACTCTCTATGATCTTTCAGGAGCAGACGCGTGCCATGCACGGAGTGATGGTCAGCGTGACGAGAACAAAGATTTCGCCCGATCTGAGCATCTGTACGGCTTACCTGAGCATCTTCCCCTCTGAGCGTGGTGAGGAGCTCCTGCAGAACATCACTCGCAACGAGAAGCAGATACGCTATGAATTGGGTACGCGCATCCGTCATCAGATGCGTATAGTCCCTGAGTTGCGCTTCTTTATCGATGACTCTCTCGACTATATCGAGCGTATTGACGAACTGCTGAAGAAGTGAACTTTTGGAACAGCGAAAGCCATCAAGCTTGCTTGTTTGGTTGAGTCGTGACAAAAGTCATATTGAACGAACTGAAATATGAACTTCCCATTCTACATCGCTAAGCGTTACCTCTTCTCCAAGAAGTCGACTCACGCCATCAACATCATCAGCGGCATCTCTGTGATAGGTGTCGCTGTGGCTGCTATGGCGCTGGTTGTTACGCTATCGGTGTTTAATGGCTTCCATGATTTGGTGGCGTCTTTTTTTACGCAGATGGACCCCCAGCTGAAGGTGACACCCGTCAAGGGTAAGACAGCCTTAGCCACTGACCCCATCCTGACTAAGATTCGACAATTGCCAGAGGTAGAGGTGGCCACAGAGTGCTTGGAAGACCAAGCACTGGCCGTCTATGGTAATCGCCAGATGATGGTAAAGATTAAGGGAGTACAAGATAACTTCGACTCCCTGACACATATCCGTGAGGTTCTTGAAGGTGATGGCGCCTTCGAGCTGCATGCCGCAGATATGCATTATGGTATTCCTGGCTTGGGAATAGCCTACCAGTTGGGCTTGGGCTATACCTATCAGAATCCATTGAAGATTTACGCTCCGCGTCGTGAAGGACAGCTGAATCTGGCCAATCCTACCGATGGCTTTGTGGAGGATGATCTCTATTCTCCTGGTGTTGTCTTCTGCA
>Ga0265298_10003123_pt1 | contig 22260 bp, 15 predicted proteins | sample AusTroGonzalo_MG_3_FD_193486 | JGI IMG/M metagenome (GOLD analysis project Ga0265298, IMG submission 193486) | Bovine rumen microbial communities from tropical cattle in Woodstock, Queensland, Australia - Gonzalo_01 | ecosystem: Host-associated > Mammals > Digestive system > Stomach > Rumen ...
TTTTTTTATTATTATTTGACTACAATTAAAATTTTTTCTATACCTTTGCAGAATAGAAAAACAACAATTAGCTAAGGTTTGTTTGATTTATGAAAAAGAAAATACTAATACTTGATGACAAAGAGACTATTGCAAAAGTACTCTCTATCTATCTCATGAGTGACTATGACGTACAGTGGTTGCCAGATGGTTTACAAGGTGTAAAATGGCTTCAGGCAGGCAACACGCCCGACCTTATCATCTCTGACATTCGTATGCCAGGTATGCGTGGTGATGACTTCTTGGAGTGGATTAAGCAGAACGAGCTATTCCGCCACATCCCCGTCATCATGTTGTCAAGCGAAGACTCCACCAGTGAGCGCATCCGTCTGCTGGAGATTGGTGCTGTAGACTACATCGTCAAGCCTTTCAATCCTATGGAGCTGAAGATTCGCGTCAAGAAAATACTTCCCAATTAATAGAACAACCCATTTTATTATAACATGATAGGTGTTGTATACTTAGGAAACAATCTTAAGACACAAGAGCGTCTGAAATACATACCAGGACAGCTGGTCAGAATGACTAGTGCCTATAAGGAAGCTGCCCAGATATGTACACCTCACGTCTCCAATGAGCACTTCTTGGTGTTCTTTGAGCGTAGCGTTCGCAATGAAGACATTACTGCCATCACCTATCTGCGAAAGAAATGTCGCAGCGTATATATCGTCCTCATTACGGACAGTATGACAGAAGAAGAGCGCAATATTTATATAAAATGTGGTATCAATGACACCATCCATAAAGAAGCTTCTGTTACGGAGTTGAATAAGAAGATTCAATTCATCTCTGACCGTGAGAATATCTTATTCTCCAACGAGGCACCATGGCGCGGTATTCTGAAATTCAAGATACCTATTTGGAAGAGGCTCTTCGACATAGTTGTCGCTACATTGGCTATCATTGTCCTCTCCCCCATCTTTATCATTACAGCTATCGCTATCAAGATGGAGAGTAAGGGACCTGTATTGTTCAAATCAAAGCGTGTAGGAACGAACTACACTATTTTCGACTTCCTGAAATTCCGCAGCATGTATGTGGATGCTGAGCACCAGCTGAAGGAGCTAAGCAAGGATCGTAACCAGTATAAGGAGCAAGAGACTAGCGAACCTAAATCTACCATCACAGCGCCGTTGGGCGATCAGGCAGAAATTGCCATGATGGATATGGGAATGGAGTCGGAAATGATGATTAGCGACGAGGAAATCATGCTAGTAGGTGACGACTTCGTTGTGGCCGAGAGTGACTTCAACAAACAGAAAGAGGAAGAGATTAACAATGCTTTCGTTAAGATTGAAGACGACCCCCGTATCACCAAAGTCGGCAAATTTATCCGCAAATTCAGTATTGATGAGTTGCCACAACTCTTTAATATTCTCAAAGGCGACATGTCTATTGTTGGAAATCGCCCATTACCACTCTATGAAGCTGAGAAACTGACAGCAGATTCTAGCATCGACCGCTTTATGGCTCCTGCCGGACTTACTGGTCTTTGGCAGGTAGAAGAGCGTGGTCGTGGTGGAACTATGTCAGCTGAGGAGCGCAAGCAGTTGGATATCATCTATGGACAAACCTATAATTTCCTGATGGACATGAAGATTATTCTAAAGACCTTCACGGCTTTCAAGCAAAAAGGAAATGTTTAACGATTGGACTATTGCCTATGAACGGTGTAAAGCATCTTATCCTTACGACTATATGTATTGCTGTGACTGCTACGGGCCACGCACAATATAATAATAGCGGTATTAGCGCAGGCTTTTTTGATTCTAGCGACAATACCACTATCAATTTCTCGACATTCCACCTGCCACCATTGGCAGTACTATATGAGAATGCCAAGCAGAATCCGACAATACTATCGCTAAACAAAGCACAAGAGATTGCGCAGGCAGAAGTGGCCAAACAGAAGCGCCACATCTTCTCTTATGTACAAGGACATGCTAGCTACAGTTATGGCAAGACAGATATGTGGGGTAATAATAATAGTACACAGAGTTACACCACTATCTACCAATTTCAAGGCAGTGAGCAAAGTTACTGGAATGTTGGTGTAAATGTCAGCGTTCCCTTGGAGGACATTCTAGACCTTACCGCCTCTGTGAAACGTAAGAAGCTTGAGGTTGACCAAGCCCGTATTGCTAAAGACGTGGCTTTTGACGAACTCAAGAAAAACATTGCTTCACTATATATCAAGATTACCAATAACCTCGTAACACTGAAGACCATCAGTGAGGGTGCTGCTATCTATCAGGGTGCTGGTGCCTTGAACCAGGAGGATTTCCATCAGGGTAATATGACCATTGAAGCTTTTGCAGGAACCAAGTTGAATGAGGTCAATGTCGTAAGCCAGTATCAAAGCATGCAAACGACCATCACGACAGATATCATCACCTTGGAATTACTGTCGCACACACCTATTCTGACCAATACCACAACAGATATCACACTTGATGACGAGCAATTATCAGAGAAAGCTATTCGTAAGCAGAATCGTGAGGTTGCTAAGAACATCAAGAAAGCTGCTGCAGAAGAAGACGAAAGATATCGCAAGCTGGAGAAAGCTGAGAAGAAAGCACTCCGTAAGGCAGCAAGACAGAAGAAATAAAGAACCTATAACACGCACTATATATGGATTTGTTTAGATATTTTGTCCGTTTTCTATATAAGATACGCTGGTATTTAGTTATCTTGCCGATGATAGCGCTTGTCGTTGCGTGGTTTATGACACGTAACATGGAGCGCATCTACGACACGAATACCACCATCTATACTGGTATGATTACCGGTTATAATATTGAAGGCGGAACAGGATCAGCAGGCGGTAACTCGCAAACCAACATTACCAACCTGATGCTGATTATTACCACCGACAACACAATCCATGAGGTATCACTGCGTTTGTTTGCCCGTTGTATGATGTATGGTAATCCTAATAAGGACAATAACTACATCTCTGCAGAACATTTCCGTCAGTTGAACGCCACTGTTCCTGCTGACGTCAAAGCTCTTATCAATCACAATAACGAATCTGCGACCTATGCCAATTTGAAAGCCTACGAGAAGCCATCTCAGGACAACTTCCTCTTCGGCTTGATGAACTACCATCCTTATTTTGGCATCAATAGCATTACGAGCCGTTTGAAGGTACTCCAGCTTCAGAAGAGTGATATTATTGACATTGGTTATTCAGCCAACGATGCTGGTATCGCCTATAACACCCTTGACATTCTGAATGATGTCTTTGCGCGCCAGTATCAGCAGTTGCGCTATGGCGAAACCAACAATGTTATCAAGTTCTTCGAAAAAGAAGTTGCTCGTCTGTATCGTATTCTGACCAGTGCTGAAGACGACCTTATCCGCTATAATGTATCCAAACGCATTATCAACTACGGTGAGCAGACCAAACAGGTTGCCGCTTTGGAGGCTCAGCAACAGAATTTCCGCAACGACCAATTGATGAACTATACCACTGCCAAGGCGCTGCTTGACTATTTGGAACGCCAGTTAGGTAACCGTGCACAGGTTGTTCGTTCAAACAAGGAATTTACCAGTCAGGTGCGTGACATATCACGAATTCAATCACGTATCTCCAACCTTCGACTGATGAGCAGTGAAGGTGGCAGTAATAATAATGAGTCTCAGGAGGAATTGGCAAAAGCTCAACGTGACTTGCAGCGTGCCACAGGCCGTGTAACTCAGTTGACAAAAGATATTGAGGCTGCTACGTTCAGCACAGAGACTGGTGTTAAGGCACAAGACATGTTGGGACGCTGGCTAGAGCAGCTCCTTCTTTTGGAGAAGACGAAAGCTGAGATGACTGCGACCGACATTATGAAGAATGAGCTTGACAGACAATACCTGTTCTATGCTCCTATTGGTGCTACACTCGATCGTAAGTCACGTCATATTGGATTCATTGAAGGAAACTATATGGAAATGCTGCGCGCCTTGAACTCGGCCCGTATGCGTCAACGCAACCTGCAGATGTCAACAGCAACACTGCGTGTGCTCAATCCCCCAATGTTCCCTCTAAATGCACAGCCGACTAACCGTTTGATGGTATTGTTGGGAGCTTTCATGCTTACCTTCATATTTACCACGCTATACTTCCTAATTATCGAGATGCTTGACCGCACCTTGCGTGACCGCATGCGTTCAGAACGCATCACAAAGATTCCCGTTATGGGATGTTTCCCCAAGGAGAGCAATTTGCGTTATCGCCGCTTCAACAAGACAATCGCCGATATGGCTATGAAGCAGTTAAGTAAGGCCTTGTTGCCCAACTTTAAGGAAGGTCAGCAGAATGTACTCAATCTTCTTTCCACAGACTCAGGAAATGGTAAGAGTTACATTGCTCAAGAATTGGAAAACTACTGGATTTCAATAGGATTGCAGGTTCGTCGCTTAACTTACGATGAAGACTTCTTGGCTGAAGACAGCAAATTTATTCTTGCTAAGGACATCAAAGATCTTTGTCCCGACATTCTTCCTGACGAGATTGCCATTATCGAGTATCCGCACTTAGATGACTACTCCATCTCCCCTGCTCTATTGAATATGGGAACCGTTAATATCATGGTGACTCGAGCTAACCGTACCTGGAAGGACGTCGATCAGAAAGCCCTCAATGAGGTACAAGCGATGTTAGATGAAGAGCATAAGAATACGCTCTATATGTATCTGACAGAGGCCACCCGTTATGCTGTCGAAGAATTCGTCGGTCAGCTTCCTCCTTACACGAAGTTCAACAACTTCGTATACCGTATGTCTCAATTAGGATTGACTGCTACAGAAAACGAACACGCCCTATAATGAACAAACTATCGTTCAGCACATATGCAAAAGAAAATGGAGGAAGAGTGTCACTACTCTTTCTCCTGTTTTTGCTTGCGCTCTACGAGTTTATCTTTGCGGGCTTTAATACGTTTGCCATCATTTGTGTGATGCCCATACTAGTGTTCATCACACTATTACTCTTTGAATACCGTATGTTGGCCTTCTGGTCACTCATCGTCATCAACTATCTGCTTCAGGCAAAATGGCTCAGTCTGCCAATACCTACTTCCGTACCCAATGAGTTATTGCAACTCGTATTATTGGCCTTTGCATTGATTGACACCCACGGCAGCCGTTTTGAGCGCTCACTCAATCTAATGTTCTTGGCAGTAGCGATGTGGTGCGGTTTCTGTACCCTGGAGATACTTAACGACACTTGCGGCATCGGTATTGATGTTGCAGCATGGTATACGGTAGCTCGTATGATTGCCTACCAACTCATGTATATTACAGTGGTCTTCTGCATTTATGTTAACTCACCAAAAGTATTGGTACGTTACCTATATGTATGGGGAGCGCTGGCATTATTTGCCGTTTTTTGGGTATGGAAGCAACAGTATATCGGATTCACGGAATCAGAAAACACCTTCCTGCAAGGCCGTGGTCACTCTACCCATGTCTTGGCAGGTGGTACACTCATTCGTTATTTCTCCATCTATAGTGATGCTGCCAACTTCGGTATCGGTATTGCCTCTACAGCGGTAGCCTTTATTATCTTTGGTATAACAAGTAAAGTACGCAAATACAAGATATTCTTCCTGGTAGTAGGCATCGGCTGTGCATGGGCTATGTTTATTTCTGGTACACGTACCGCTATGGCTTGCTTCATGGCAGGACTGATGATGTATATCTTCCTATCAAAATCTTTTAAGATTGCCATTCCTTTCACCGTTATCTTTGCTCTCTTTGTATTTATATTGGCTTTCACGACCATTGGTAATGGTAACCAGCAGATTCGACGTATGCGTACGGCCTTCGACAAGGAGGATGCTTCTGCTGCGCAACGTACAGTCAACCAAGAGGCAATGAAAAAGTATATGGCTGAAGCACCATGGGGTATTGGAATGGGAGTTGGCTATGGCAACGCACCTGCTAACAATAAATATAGTTATATGGCAACGGTACCTCCCGATTCCGAGTTTGTATTCATCTGGATACATACGGGTATTATCGGTATTACGGTATTCCTATTCTGTATGGTACTTATGCTCTTTGGCGGTTGTCGCATTGTATTCTTTGTGCTCAAAAGCCCTTCTTTAAGAGGCATTGGAGCGGGATGCTGCTGTGCTTTCGCCTCCCAGTTGCTAGGTGGATATGGTAACCAGGTACTTTTACAGTTCCCCAACTGTTTGGTATTCTTTGGCGGTTTAGCCATTGTCTATGTTCTACCATTTATTGAAAACGATTGGATTGCTCATGAAGAAGAGCAACTCGTTATAGAGGCAGAAAACAAGCGTCTAAAACTGGAGAAAAAGAAAGCAGCCAGAGTATAACTTAAAGCGTGATTGACACATGACAGAAGAAATCATCATATCTATCATTACCATCAACTACAATGGGTTGAAAGACACCTGCGAACTGATGGACACATTACCTTTAGACGATAAGTCGATAGAGGTAATTGTGATAGATAATGCCTCCCGACAAGACGAGGCTACTGTCATCCAACAGCGCTATCCACAAGTGAAAGTCATTCGAAGCAACGAGAATCTGGGCTTCGCGGGTGGTAACAATCTTGGTATTGAGGCATCAAGAGGAAAATATCTCTATTTCATCAATAATGATACGCTGCTATACCTTCAGGATGAGCTTGTCAAAAAGCCGAAATACGGTATGCAGGGAGATCTCCGACACCTTGTCGAGCGATTGGAATTGAATCCGAATATTGGCATAGTCTGTCCAAAGATTCGTTTTACGTGGGGAGACTTACTTATCCAGTATGCAGGTTACACGCCACTTTCACGCATCACCTTGCGCAACCACGCTATTGGTTTTAACGAGTCTGACTATGGACAGTACGATACACCCCACCCGACGCCCTATGCCCATGGCGCTGCTATGATGGTGAGACGTGAGGCTATCGAAAAAGCTGGAATAATGCCAACCTGTTTCTTCCTCTATTATGAGGAACTCGACTGGTCTATGATGATTCGACGTGCGGGCTATGAAATCTGGTACGAGCCAACTAGCACTATCTATCACAAAGAGAGTCAGACGACAGGGCAGGCCAGTCCTTTGCGTACCTATTATATTACGCGTAACCGACTACTGTTTGTTCAGCGTAACAGCCAACTGCCTTGGCGCTATTTATCCTACCTGTACCTTATATTCATAGCAGGTACGAAGGATATCATAAACTATCTATCAAAACGACGCCCTGACTTAGCGAAAGCGACCATACAGGGACTCTGGCATTTCATAATACATTGAAGATATGGATTCTTGGACTATTATATATTATTGCGATTTGGCCTTTTTTATCTTCGTCTGTCTGACGGTGGTATATATGGGCATTTTTGCAATGGCCTCCATGTTTAGCCAGCACCATGAGACGCCCAAAAGCCGGATTGAGAACCGTTTTATCATTCTCATTCCTGCTTATAAAAACGGAGCTATTGCCGAGCAGACAGTACGTTCTATCCTTGGGCAGACCTATCCTCAGCGCTTGTTCGACGTGACGGTAATTGCAGACCAGCTTGACGAGATGAGCAATTTCCGTCTGGCCCAACAACCCATTACCTTACTGACTCCAAATTTCTCCAGGAGTTCTCGTGCCAAGTCATTGCAACTGGCCATTAATAACCTACCACAATTCAAACTCTACGACATCGCCGTTGTGCTTAACCCCGGCAATATTGTAGAACCAGAATTTCTCTATCAGCTGAACGATGCTTACGAAGCTGCTGGCACCAAGGCTATTCAGTGTCACATGCTCTCACAGAACCGCGATACCGTATCAGCACGTCTTAGCGCCATCTTCGAGGAGATTAACAACTCTATCTTCCGTCGTGGACATGTAACGTTAGGACTCTCTGCTGCTGCATCTAACTCTGCTATGGCCTTTGATTTCAACTGGTTTAAGGCCAATATCATGACCACCAAGACCTCATGGGATGATAAAGAATTAGAGTCTCGTCTTATACGCCAACATATCTTCGTTGATTACTTTGACGACATCATGGTATTCTCTCAGAAAACCCGTAATGCCGAGGACTTCAACCGTCAGCGCGGTCGTTGGCTATTATCTCACCTATCCACCATCCTACGAAATATACGATTCTTGCCAGGTGCTATTATCCAGCGCCAATACGACTTGGTAGACAAGATTCTCCAGTGGATGCTGCTACCTCGTATTCTGATGATGGGTATCATCATCGCAATGGGTATCATCATGCCTGTCATCTATTTCACGCTAGCCATCAAATGGTGGGCGCTCTTTGCCATTGTGTTGTTTATCTTCGCACTGGCTACTCCCAACTATCTGGTTGATGACAAGTGGGACCGTACCTTCTTCTCCATACCAGTGCTTCTCTTAGCATCTCTATTGGCAAAGACCCCCGTTGGTAAGAAACTTAAAGATATATCAAACAAGAAACTATAACCCTATAACTTATATAATATGAGTACGTTTTGGCTAATTATCCATGTCATTGAAATATTACTCTGGTTGCTGTTGGCAGCATCTGGTGCATACATTCTGTTTTTCGCACTGGTATCCATGCTATGGAAGAAACCCGTTTCGCCTCTCTCTGCCTATCTGGAGGGACAGATTCGTTCAATGCGTGAGCCACGTCAATATACATTCCTTGTGCTCTATCCGGCCTACAATGAAGACCGTGTTATCATCAACTCCGTACACACCTTCTTAGGTCAGTATTATCCGTACAAAGGTTTTCATGTAGCTGTCATTAGTGACCACATGCAGCCAGAGACGAACGAGCAACTGGCACAGTTGCCCATCACCCTACTGCAGCCTGTCTTTGAAAAGAGTAGCAAGGCAAAAGCTATGCAGTATGCATTGCAGCAAATCAAGGGCGACTACGACTATGTGGTAATTCTCGATGCCGACAACGTTGTAGAGTCAGACTTCCTTGCAAAACTCAACGAAGTATGTAATAAAGGTTACGACGCTATTCAGTGTCACCGTTGCGCTAAGAACTCCAACAACAATATTGCGGTACTCGATGGTGTCAGCGAGGAAATCAATAACACCATTTTCCGTAAGGCCCACAACCGCATCGGACTCTCATCGGCCCTTATCGGATCGGGTATGTGTTTCCGCTTCAAGTGGTTTAAGGAAAATGTTTACAAACTGTCTACCGCTGGTGAAGACCGAGAGTTAGAGGCACTCTTATTGCGCCAGAAGATTCATATCCACTATGAGCCGGATATCCATGTCTATGACGAGAAGGTCTCCAACAAAGACAACTTCCAGAAGCAGCGCCTGCGCTGGATGACCGCCCAAATACAGAGTCTGTTCTCGCTGTTGCCTTACGTTCCCAAAGCGTTGTTAGATGGCAATATCGACTATATTGACAAGACTTTCCAGCAAGCATTGATTCCACGTTCTATGTTGATTGTGCTGACCTTCATGCTGGCATTATTTGTCACGATACTCTCGCTCGATTGGTGTTTGAAGTGGTGGCTGCTCTTCCTCTTCATCTGTCTGTCGCTCTACGTGTCTACCCCTAAGCAGTTGCGAAGCCACTCTGTTTTCGGCAAGATACTATCAATTCCGGCATTAGTATGGAAAATGATTTTAAACATTCTAAAGATAGACCGCAAGAATACGGAGTTCATCCATACGACGCACGATCAAGAGGAAAAATAAAGCTTAATAGTAAACGATTTTTGGATTTTGGATAACAGATATTTTTAAAGAATGGGAGGACGAGTACATAAGAGTATTTTAAATGCAGAAGTGAACTTATTGTTCTACTTCCTATCACTCTTTTTAACCTTTTTCTCGCGCAAGATCTTCCTCGATAATCTTGGAGCCGAGTTCATGGGACTTACGGGTACCCTGAACAATATCCTTGGTTACCTAAACCTCTCCGAACTGGGAATTTCTGCCTGTATCGGCTACTTTCTTTTCAAGCCACTGCAATCTGACAACCGTCAAGAGATACAGAACATTCTTTCCCTTTTGGGCTATCTCTACCGCTGGATAGGTGGCATTATTCTGGCAGGAGCAATCTTCGTTAGTCTTTTCTTCCCACTCATTTTCCGAGAGGCCACGCTCAATCTTTCTATTATCTACTTTGCCTTCTATTCATTTCTGGGTTCCTCGCTGATTGGCTATTTCATTAATTATCGCCAAATACTACTCTCTGCTGATCAGAAAAACTATTTGGTAGCTATCTACTACCAGTCAGCGCGCCTCGTTAAACTCGCCTTACAGATTTATCTTGCCTATACCTATAAGAATCTCTTCGTATGGGTAGCCATCGAGTTTCTGTTTGCTGTTATCGGCTGCATCATCCTTAACTGGAAGATTAACAAAGAATATCCTTGGCTTAAGGTCGATGTCCGTCAAGGACGCCTACTGCTCAAGGAGTATCCGGAGGTTATTACAAAGACCAAACAGGTTTTCATCCATAAGATTAAAGACTTTGTCCTCGTCAAGAGCGACGAACTCTTCATCTTCCTCTTCGTCTCCCTGAAGATGGTTGCGTTCTACGGCAACTACATGATTATCATCTCCAAGCTCATTGCGATGTTCTCATCCATCACAGGTAGCGTAGGAGCAAGTGTAGGTAATCTCGTTGCTGAAGGCAACAAGCAGCATATGTTAAAGGTATTCTGGGAATATACCACTATTCAGCATACCATTGCCGCTATTCTGACTTTCTCGCTCTACACACTGTTAGAGCCATTCATCTGTCACTGGCTTGGTGCTGAATACGTTATGGACCACCGTATTCTCGTGCTACTCGTGCTCTATATCTATATCACTAATTCACGAAACAGTGTCGACAGCTTCAATTATGCCCACGGACTCTATGCCGATGTATGGTCTGCATGGGCCGAACTGGGAATCAATATCACCATCACTATAGTCTGTGGTATTCAGTGGGGCATCATTGGTATCCTGCTGGGTAAGTTGACCAGTCTGTTAGCCATTGTCGTACTATGGAAACCCTACTATCTTTTCACTGCAGGTTTCAAAGAGCCGGTACGCAACTATTGGAGTGGCGTATTACGCAACTATGCCATCTCAGCATTCTCTATTGGTACGAGTGTATGGCTTATCCGTTTCATTCCCTTCTCTCCCTATGCCAGTCTGTGGCTATGGGTAGCCTATGCTGCACTTAGCATGTTAGTATTCCTTGTCATTGATGTGTCGGCTACGCTCATCTTTGCCAAGGGAGCCAAAGACAGTTTCTACCGAATCAAAAACATTAGAAAGCGATGAAGTATTCAATCATTACAGTAAACTATAATAACAAAGATGGTCTGAAAAAGACTATTGAGAGTGTTATCCATCAAAGTTACCGTGACTTTGAGTACATCATTATCGACGGAGGTTCAACAGATGGTAGTGCTGAACTACTGAAAGAGTATTCTGATAAGATTACCTATTGGGTATCAGAACCCGACAAGGGAATATATAATGGTATGAACAAGGGTATTGCCAAAGCTACAGGCGACTATCTGAACTTCATGAATTCTGGCGACTGTTTCTATGCTGACGATGTACTACAGCATGTTGCAGATTACAATTATAATGCCGATTTCATTGTAGGTCGTGACTATCACTACAGTGAGTGTCTTCAACAAGGCCATGCCTCCATACAGCCTCCTCGCACCACGATGATGCACTTCTTTATGGCAACGCTTGACCATCAGAGCAGTTTTATTCGTCGTGAGCTCTTTAATGGCTCTCCCTATGACGAAAGCCACCGTCTGGTCAGCGACTGGATATTCTATGTCGAGAAGATTGTTGGTGAGAATCGTCAGGTGCAGTTCATTCCCGATATCATTTGTCGTAGAGAAGAAGGTGGACTCTCTGAACAGCAGCGTGAGCGTAACCGCAGTGAGACAGATGCCTACCTACACCAGTTGTTGGCGCCAGGCATTTATGCCGACTATGCCACCCTCTCCCAACTCGATAAGACATCACTATACCGACTATTTTCCATCCTCGACGACAGCAAGAAGCGTCGCTGGCTGGTACGTTGCATCAAACTAATCAATAAAGTACTTAAATGATAAGGACAATGATAAAGAAACTATTTCTGATAACACTGTTATGTTGCATGTCCCACATCATACAGGCAGCAGAAAAAGATACAATAAAAGTAGGTGAACTATGGTATGAAGTTAATAAAAGCCAGGAAACTGTCAAGGCCACGGTTCTCAAGTATAAGGATGGTAGTGTGTACAGCGGAGATATTACCATACCATCATCTATCCCATACAAAGGTGACAACATCCCCGTAACTTCCATCAGCCATGGAGCATTCTATGGTTGTAATAATCTGAGGTCTATTAAGTTGCCCACCAGTATTGATAAGATTGAGAAGGATGCTTTCAAGGAATGCACGGGTTTGTATGCCGCAGAATACTACACATTAGAGCATGTATTCTCCATCACATATGGTAACGAGAACTCTAATCCGTTGTCATACTCCAGAATGTTGCTCATTAACAATCAAGAGGTTAAGAGCATCAACATAGACTGCGATGTAAATGACTACACATTTTGTAAAGCCACATGGCTGCAATCTGTCACCCTTACCAACAACGTTACATCCATTGGTGAGCGTGCTTTCTATGGTTGCGTAGGTCTGTCTGGAATAACGATTCCCAATAGTGTAAAAAATATCAAAAGGTTAGCTTTCAGAGGCTGCTTATTCGAAGAAATTGTATTACCTGAAAACTGTCAACTCGGAACAGACGTTTTTCAGGAGTGTAGGCAACTGACCACCGTCATACTTCCCAAGAATCTTAAAGAAATTCCCGAAGCCACCTTTGACAAGTGCATTAACTTAGTAGACATCACACTGCCTACAAGTGTAGAAACCATTAAGAAGTTTGCTTTCCGCAATTGCGAAAAACTTACAAAGCTCCCGATATCAGAGAATGTAGAGAACATCGAAGAACAAGCATTTCAGGGATGTGCTGGTCTTGAGAGCATCGTGCTGCCTGCCAGTACACAATATATCTTCGACGATGCCTTTAGTGGCTGTAATAAGCTAAAAGACGTATACTGTTGGGCTACTGCCCACCCCATAGCCACAGACAAAGCCTTTGGAAATCAGCAGTCATCTCTCGCACTGCATGTTCCTGAAGGTGCAGTTGCCGACTACGAACAAGCCGACATGTGGAAATCATTTAACAACATCGATGCCATCAGTGATGCCAGCATCACCTTCTATGTCAATGACACAAAATATTATGAGATAAAACAGCAAGGAGGCACTGATGTCAACTACAGCGAACTGACAGAGCCTGTTGATGGCATCTTCTCCGGATGGGACAAGAGTCTACCCACATTCATGCCCAATAGCGATCTTGCTATCTACGGTTACCTTACGCTGGAATATAAGGATAATGACAAGATACATTACTACCTTCGACCTGCCGAGCAACTTAATGGCAAGGAACTCAAGAAGCGCGCCGAACTGATAAAAGTGATTAAAGAAAATGCAGATGCTGACACAGAAATCGTTATTCCATCAGAAATCAATTATCTTGGAGTCACTTATCCTGTTACCACCATTGGCAACGATGCTTTCATGTCTCTGACCAACCTGCAGAAAGTAACGCTCCCTAATTCCGTTACGACTATCGGAGAGTCTATTTTCAAAGGTTGTACGTCACTTGCTGAAGTAACGCTACCCAGCACCATTACGACCATTTCAAAGGCTATGTTCGACGGCTGTAGCAGTCTGTCAACCCTCCACTCGTCTAAGATCACGACCATCATGCAACAGGCATTCCGCTACTGTATCAGTTTGAGCGAGGTGCCCTCAGCAAGCAGTTTGACAAATATCGGTAACGAAGCTTTCAAGGGCTGTAGCTCGTTGACCAGTGTCACTTTGCCTGCAAACTGCGATATAGGTACAGATATCTTCCAGGGATGTAATCAGTTGAAGACTGTTACATTACCAAGCACACTGACAACCATTCCTGATGCTATCTTTGACGGTTGCTACAAACTGCAAAACATCACGCTACCCCAAAATGTGACAAGCATTGGTAAATATGCTTTCCGCAACTGCGAGCTATTAACCATCTTGCCCACCACCAATAAGTTGACAACTATTGGCAATCAGGCCTTTAGAGGATGTCGCGGACTAACCGTCATCAATCTGCCAGAGAGCATAGAGAGCATTGGAAACGAGGCATTCAGAGATTGCAACAAACTGACAGAAGTTTACTGTCTGCCATCAAACATGCCCGAAGCTGCCGAAGATGCCTTTGACACATTGGTGCAAAGCCTCGCCCTACACGTTGCTGTAGATGCCAGCGATGAACTCCTCCGAGACTACAAGACAACAGCACCTTGGAACAGTTTCAAGCGGATAGATGCCACACGAGAAGCCAGTGTCATCACTTTCTATCTTAACGACTCAGAACACTTTAAGATCACGCAAAAGGGCGGTACCTTAGTTGACGCGACCAATCTCCATGACCCCACCTACGGTTCGTTCTCTGGATGGGACAAGGAAATTCCCGTCTTCATGCCCAACAACGACTTAGATATTTACGGTTATCTTGCCAACGAACTGGTATATTACGGCATCAAGTATTTGCTGCATCCCAGCGAGAAGCTAAACGGAAAGAATCTTCCTCGTCGTGCTGAGATGATTAAGATTGAGAAAACACTCTCTGAGAGTGACATCCAGATAGACATTGCCGACAATATCAGTTTCAACAGCGAGCAATATCCTGTTATCGCCATTGCCGACAGTGCTTTCAACGGACAGACCATTATCCAGACCATCAACATCCCTGCCAGCATTTCCACCATCGGAAAGGCTGCGTTCAAAGGATGTACCAGTCTGACTACCATCCAGTTGCCCGATGCCATTACCACCATCAGTACCTCATTATTTGATGGATGTACTGCGCTGACAACATTCACTCTACCAGCTAATGTCACCGCCATTGGTGATTACGCTTTCCGCAACTGCCGTTCACTCAGCACATTGCCCACCAGCACTACACTGAAAACAATTGGCCAGGGTGCTTTCCAGAACTGTATAGCACTCACCACACTGGTAATGGACAAGATGACCTCGCTACAAGCTATCCACAAAGAAGCCTTTACGGGTTGTCAGAAGGTATTCTCTCTGACACTTCCCGCCAGTCTCACGGTGTTGGAGCAGGGTGCTTTCTCTAACTGTCCAAAGCTGCAGGATGTCTTCTGTCTGGCTGAGAATGTTCCAACCACTGATCCCACAGCCTTTGGTGGTACGCAAGAGAATATAAACCTATTTGTTCCCGAAAACAGTCTCGCTGGTTATCAGACTCAGGAGCCATGGAAGAGCTTTGCCACCATACAAAAGAACGGTGTATTCACACTGACGTTCTATGTTGACGATAAAATATGGTATCAAACCAAGCAAATGGGTGGCACCATCATTGACCAATCACGTTTCAGTACCCCCAGCAAGGGCATCTTCTCTGGCTGGGACAAGGATGTTCCCATCATTATGCCAGGTCGCAATACTGACATCTTCGGTTACATATCTTACCAGAAGGAGATTGGCGATTTTGAATACCAGTTATATCCTGCTGAGAAGCTCAACGGAAAGAATCTTGAGAAGCGCGCTATTGTTCTAAGAGTCGTTAAGAAACTCACGCAGAACATTACCACCCTGCAGGTTCCGGAGGAAGTCAGCTTAGAAGATGTTACCTACCCTGTTGTCCAGATTGCTGAGAGAGTCTTCGAAGGTAGCATCTACCTGGAGCGTATCATTCTTCCTACCAGCATCACTTCCATCGGTAATGGAGTATTCAGGAACTGTAGCAGTTTGAAAGCTGTCAGCAACTTCCCCACTACACTGGAGACCTTGAGTGATAACCTCTTCGAAGGTTGTAGGTCAATGACACAGTTCCAAATTTCAGAAAATGTCAAGAACATCGGTAAGCAGGCCTTCAACGGATGCGTCAGCCTGAAGGACATCCAGCTGCCTGCAGGTCTTAAGACGCTGGGCATGCAGGCCTTCGCCAATAGCGCCATCGAACAGATTGTGCTGCCAGCCTCACTGACCACGCTGGGTGATGAGGTCTTTAAGCAGTGCCGTCAACTACGTCAGGCCACCTTTGCAGAAGGCTTTGTTCAGCCTCTGTCCAGACTCTTCTTCTGGGATTGTCAAGCACTGGAGAAGGTTACCCTGCAAGGTACCATGATTGATATCATGGAGGGAGCCTTCCAAGGTTGTACCTCCCTCACATCCTTCGCCATTCCTGAGGGCATTATCAACCTCAATTCAAGAGTATTTAAAGACTGCTCTAATCTGACCAGCATCACCCTTCCTGCTTCACTTGAGATAGTAGGTCGCGAATGCTTCAGCGGTTGTCTTGCCATTACTCAACTCACTGCCAACAGCACACAGGCACCCTCGGCTAATGTGGATGCCTTCGAACAAGAGGTATATAACTATGCCCAGCTCTATGTGCCCAGCATCGAGCCCTATCAAGAGGAAGAGCCTTGGAAGTTCTTCCGTAATATGACGGTCAGTCAGGAGTACACCCTCACCTACATCGTCGACGGAGAACAGTACAAGCAGCTGAGCCTGCTCGTAGGTAGCGCTATCATCCCTGAAGAGGATCCCGTCAAGGAGGGTCACCGCTTCTCTGGCTGGCTACAGTTGCCAACCGTCATGCCTGCCAAGAATGTCACCGTCTGTGGTAATTTCCAGTACCAGATACGTTTCTATGAGAACGAGGTCAAAGAGTCTAACCGTCTGCTGAATGACGAGCTCTACACCTATTATTATGGTGACGAGGTCACGCTTCCTGCTGAGGAACTCAAGCGTGTCAACCACTGGTATGTCATTACCGGACTTACTGAGGACCCCATGGGCGAGGAAGACGCCGAAGTGTTCCAGAGCACGATGCCTGCCAACGACCTGAATCTTGTCGTTACCTACCACAAGTCTGAAGATGAGTTAGTTCTCAATGATATCACCTATAAGATTTTTGTTCTCAAGAAATATGCAGAGGTAGTCACTGCCGTTAAGACATTAGAGACGGTTGTTATCCCTGATAACGTCAGCTATGAAGGTGAGGATCTTCCCGTGCTGCATATCCAGGCCGATGCCTTCAGGGATTGCCTCAAGCTGAGAGAAGTAACCCTGCCAACTCATCTGCTTACCATTGGTAATCAGGCTTTCTACAACTGTAGCGTACTGACTAGCGCACCTCTGCCCTCAGAGTTGCAAAGCATCGGTCTTCAGGCCTTTGCGCGTACCTCATTATCAGAAGCCACGCTGCCCGCCAGCATTACGCAGATGGACAAGGAGGTATTCCTATGGTGTTCTAAGCTGAAGTCGGTAAATTACCAGGCCTCACTCGACACCATACCCAACCGCACGTTCCAGAACTGTGTATCGCTCACCAGTATCACCCTTCCTGAACAGGTAACAGCTATTGACGAGTTTGCCTTTGAGGGTTGTAGCAGTCTGAAGGATGTCGTATTCTCCGACCACTTCACCACTATTGGCGAAGGTGCCTTCAAAGACTGTAGCGCCATCACTGAGCTGACGCTCCCTGCCAGTGTTGAGACCATTGGCGACAAGGCATTTATCAATGTTCTGCGTGAGGGTGACGTTATCACGTTGTTGGGCACTACACTGCCTGACGCTGTGAAGACCACCTTCGATGATATTGCTTACGAGCAGGCTCTGCTGCGCACTCAGGTAGAAACACTCACCGGCAATTGCTGGCCTTACTTCCAGCACGTCAGACTGTACGACCCCAGTGGCATACAGAGCATCCATGCCGACCAGTTGTCTTCTGATGCTCCCATCTACGATCTCAACGGTCGTCTGGTAGCTCCTGCAGGCTCCACCATCCGCCTGCCTAAGGGCATCTACATCCAGCGAGGCAAGCGAATACTGGTAAAGTAAGCCATTAGTTGCTCTCAGCGAGTTGCGCCAGTGTTCTTACTTCTTGTAGAGGATACCAACAATGATGAGCAGATAGCCTGCAAGGCATAAGATGGGGGCCACGACGATACGACGAGGCGAGAAGACGTCAGGATTGAATGAATCTTCTGTACTGCCTGCCCCCGACATCAGGAAGTAACCTGCAACGATTAGTGCGCATGCAGCGATAAGGATATGACGACTCCTCAAGACAGAGAAGCATTTATTGATTGAAGGATGCATATTGATTGAGGTATTGATGAAACTTATCGGTTCTGTTGAATTGGTCGGCAACTAACAAGGCCTGGCGCATAGTCTTTAGCCAGATATAGCGTGTATAGGCTGAAGCATTACGACGCGAAGGAGTGATAGTATCAATCCATGTAATCCACTCCGCTGAGCGTCGTAGCAGGTTGCTAACAATGGCATCGCCCAGCTTGGGCTGACTGGTCAGGTAGTAGCAGCGTGCCATAGAGAGCGCTGCATCAGTATAGGGCAGATTCTCGTTTGGCATTTCTTGCTGCCATTTCTTGCAGACGTTCAGCGCCCGCTGGGTATCGCCCTGTTGGAGCAATGAGTCGATGAGCACACCCATAATAAACTGGTGGGTATTGGCCATGTGTTTCACATCCTCATCGACATAGATACCAGGAGTATTAAGACCGCCATAACGGAAGCGGTGCATGATGTTATCATAGAGCCGTTCCACATCTACCTGTTGTTCAGTAGCTTTTGGTGAGATGCGATAGGCAAGACCTTCAAGCACCAGATGGTCGTGCAGAAATGAGAGGTTGTTGCCCATACTGATGGCCACATAGAAAGGACGGCTCCATACGGCATTCGACAGCATCTCCAGCACCATCAACTCATTTTTCAGCAGATACTTCTTATCCTTTAGCGAGATTACCATGGTTCCCTCTGGTGACGTAATAGTAAGGCTATCGGTGTTGATGGGAAGATATTCCATCTTCCCTTCCCTATAGTCTTCGTGACTCCAGCTGATTGGCAAGGCGGGAGAATCGTAGGCAGGGCGTTTCATCTGGTCAATGTACCAGTCTGTCTGCAAGTATTCCAGGTTGCAGTCGCGCGTATCTCTGCGCACACCTTCCACCTCTTGATTATACCACAAGGGAAACGTGTCGTTATCGCCGTTGGTAAAGATAACAGGATTGCCTTCATCCTGCATGGTCATCAGGTAGTTCTGTCCGAAGTCGCGACAGGTATAGCGTCCTGAGCGGTCGTGGTCATCCCACGTCTGAGAAACCATCTGCAGGGGAACGAGAAGAGCAAGAGGAGCCAGCTTTCTGAGGTAGGCAGCCCCCAACCCTATCCAGATGGCAAAGGCATAGAATGAGCCAACATAGACATAGTCACGTTCTCGTGGCGGCATGGGTGTCTGGTTGAGATAGACCACGATGGCCAAGCCCGTCATCACAAACAGTAGCATAACGATCCATAGCTGTCGACATCCCTCACGGCCCTGTCGCCATTGCCAGAAGATGCCCAGCAAGCCCAATAGTAGCGGCAGACCATAGAAAACGTTGCGTCCTTTGTTCTCAGCCAAGTCGGATGGCAGTTGCGAGGTATCGCAGCCCAGCAGCCAGTCGTCAATCCATCGGATACCCGTTATCCAGTTGCCGTGCTCTACCTCACCCTGCCCCTGGATATTGTTCTGCCGTCCCACGAAGTTCCAGAGGAAATAGCGCCAGTACATGAAGTTCGCCTGATAAGTCAGGAAGAAGCGCAGATTCTCCGCTTTCGTTGGTATGCCCTCATGCGTCTCCATTTCTCCCATCCAGTCCTCATATGCCTGAGCATGGGCCATAGAGTAGATACGTGGATAGAGCGGTTTCTGACCATACTGTTCACGGCTCAGATACTTGCCCAGTGTGGAAAGCGTCTTGGGCTCATTCTCACACATCGGTGGACAGGCGTTGGCACGGACAAGGATGACAGCATAGCTACTGAAGCCCACCAGAAACATCAGCAGACAGGATACTGACAACTTCAGTAATCTGCGACGCTCTCTGACAAGGCGTGAGAGAAGTTTATCTTTGCGAAACCAGACGACAAAGGCCATAGCCGGTAAGCAGAGCAGACAGAGCAGATGGACACCAATAGACAGACCGGTGATATAGGCTATCAAAATTATCCATCGGTCACTGCGAGGCTGGTCGGCCTCATTCTCCCATTTCAGAATAAGCCAGAACATCAGTGCTGTAAGGAACGACGAGAAAGCATAAACCTCCGCCTCAACAGCCGAGAACCAGAAGGAGTCGCTGAAGGTATAGGTCAGCGCTCCTACCACACCGCATGTCTCAATGGTGATAACCTTATTCAGTGAATAGCGAATAGTGCCAAGTGGAGCGTTAGCTGCCACCTTTCCTATCATCAGTTTCTGAGCAAGGTGCGTGATGGTAAGGAATAGGAAGAATATGCAGCCCGCACTCAAGAGTGCCGACAGCAGGTTGACCATCAATGCTATCTGCGAAGGATCGCTGGCAAACTGAGAGAAGAGGTTGGCTACCAGCATAAAGAAGGGTGCGCCAGGCGGATGACCTATTTCCAATTTATAGCCACACGCAATGAATTCAGGACAGTCCCACAAGCTTGCCGTAGGCTCTACGGTGAGACCATACACCACAGCGGCGATGACAAACACAAGCCATGCCATGAGGGTGTTGATTTTAGAGAATGTTGTTGGTTGCATAACACTTTGCTTTGAAGTTTTCGGCAAAGGTAGCAACAAACAAGAAAAGGCTGTTAAAAACTGCCTGACAATTCACTGACATTTACTGTCAGACAATTATCCAGAATGCTATCTATTTGATTTCCAGACGATACGCTTTACTGCGGTCAGATTCTATTTTGAGATTAGAATGTTGCTCTACAACTGGTTTCAGTCGGCGAATGAGCGTATACAGCGTCTCGCTGGCATCAGGTTTCTTAGGCCAGAGGGCATCACATATCTCCGTCTTTGTCAGTGAGTGAGAGGGTGAGTGGAAAAACATCTCCATCAGCTGGTGCTGCATGGGAGTAAGTGGTACCTTATTGCCATTGGCAGCATAGAAACAACTGTCTACTGCTGAATAGGTCAGCCCGCCAAAACCATCATGGACCTGTCCCATTAATTCGCGACGACGATACCACACAAACATAGCCCATAATCCTGTCAACACCCACAACACAGTAGCAGGGCGCTGGTCAGACAGGCGGAAGATGGTAGCCTCAGAACAGTGTGCATAGGCCTGCAACTGCTGGCCACGGGTTTCCACCGTCAGCGTTGCCTTACCTCGCAACTCAGCAATCTGCAAGTGACTATTGAATGTACGAATGGTATCTTGACTAATCACATCGCTCTCCTGCTCTTCCAAGGCAAGTGCCAAGGCTCTTTCCATATCTTCGTTGACCATTCTATCCGTAGAACGATAACTGCCCAAGCTCGTTAGACAAGAGGTAACAATCAGGGCAAAAAGCACGATGACAGCATGTTGTTGTTTGAAGACCATCTTTCTTTTTGTTAAGGACAATGTTTCATTATGTAATGCAAAAGTACAAAGAAATTCAGAACTCCCAAAGAATAATAAAGAATTTTAACAACACGTTCTCCATTATTTTCCCTAATTAATCTCAAAAATCAATGCAAAGAGCCTCGTTTTACATTATTTTTCGTACTTTTGTAGAGCTATTTAAGTGATTATAGAGAAAAGATAAAACCATTGATTAGATGGCATGGAAACGGAAATATCGCTGTAAGAGCTGTGGCTATGAGGCTGAGGTGTATGAGGGGCGCGGACTGTTCCGCCAACAGATTACCCCCATGCTCTGCCCCGACTGCAAGACCATTCAGAATATTGTAGTGGGTGGCATCATTGCAGACGTGGCACCTTCCTATAGAAGCGAGGTTGGCCGCCTGTGTCTTCAATGTGGCAGTGACAACATCCGTGTATGGGATATGAAGACCTGTCCCAAGTGTGAGGGTGAAATGGTAGATACTGGAGAAAAGGAGTTTTGGACATAAGTAGATTTGAGATACAATGACTATTGATACAACAATGACGTTGACTTACGTATTCCATAGTTGTTTCGTACTGGAAACAGATAAATCCATCCTGATTTTCGACTATTGGCTCGATCCGTATGATGTTGTCTCTTCATTTCTGAAGAAGAGCAAACCCATCTATGTTTTCTCCAGTCATTTCCACGAAGACCACTTCAATAGCGCTATCTTCATATGGAAGGAACAACACGAGGATATAACCTATATTCTTTCCAAGGA
>Ga0265298_10003125_pt1 | contig 22254 bp, 12 predicted proteins | sample AusTroGonzalo_MG_3_FD_193486 | JGI IMG/M metagenome (GOLD analysis project Ga0265298, IMG submission 193486) | Bovine rumen microbial communities from tropical cattle in Woodstock, Queensland, Australia - Gonzalo_01 | ecosystem: Host-associated > Mammals > Digestive system > Stomach > Rumen ...
ACCTATCAGCGCCAACCCGAAGCGTTCTACTATAACTGAACATGTTGATTCTGCTTACAATAGGAGTCCTGCTCTACACCTTTGGCGTGTGCATCGCGGCGTTGTTTGGCAACGTCAAAGCCAAGCAGTGGATTAAGGGACGCCTTCAGCAGATGAAACAGTTCAGGCGAAAAAAGCGCACCAAGGAGCCTTTGTTGATTGGCGACGGCGACTGGATTTGGTTCCATGCGGCCTCCTTGGGCGAGTTTGAGCAGGGAAGGCCCGTCATCGAAGCGTTGAAAAAGGACTATCCGCGTTACAAAATCCTGCTTTCGTTCTTCTCGCCTTCGGGCTACGAGGTTCGCAAGAACTATCCCCTTGTTGACGAGGTGCTTTATTTGCCTTCCGACACGCCGCACCATGCCGCTCAGTGGCTGGGTCGGCACCATTTTATGGCAGCCTTTTTCATCAAGTATGAGTTTTGGTTCAATTACATGCGGGCCTTGCATGAAGCCGAGATTCCTTTGTTTTACATTTCGTTGATATTCAATGACAAATCATATTTCTTCAAGCCATACGGAAAGTGGTTCCGCCAGCAACTTCAAAATGTGACGCATTTCTTTGTTCAAGACGAAAAGACCGCTGAGTTGCTGAAAACCAATGGCTTTGAAAACTATACCGTTTGTGGCGACACCCGCTTCGACCGTGTGGCGGCCATTGCCAAGCAAGCCAAGCCTTTCCCCGAAATCGAGCGTTTCATTGGCGGAAGGAAGTGCATTATCGCGGGAAGCACTTGGCCGCCGGATGAAAAGCTGCTGTCGGAGTTCCTGCCGAACATGCCCGAAAACTATTGCCTCATCCTTGCGCCGCACGACATCTCCGAGAATCATGTCGACCAAATCAAGGCACTGTTCCCCGAGGCGCAGTGCTATACGGAACTTGACCTGGAAAAACAGTCGAATATTTTGATTGTCAATACAATTGGAATCCTTTCCCAATTGTACCAATATGCCCGTTTCGTCTATATCGGCGGCGGTTTCGGGGTGAACATCCACAACATTCAGGAACCGGTCACTTTTGGCTGTCCAGTGGTGTTCGGGCCGAAGTACACGAGCTTCAAGGAGGCAGTGGACTTGGTCGGCTCGGGCGGGGCTTTCAGCGTGACGGATGCAGCTGGCCTCAATCGGATTTTCTCGCACCTGATGCAAGACGAGGACTTCTACAACGGGGCTTCCCTTACTTGCCGCAACTATCTCCAAAGTCAGCTCGGAGCCACCGAAACCATCATGAAAAAGCTCTCGGAAGGCCGTTTTTTGGCTTAAAAAAGCTTGTTTTTCAGAAAAAAACTGATTTTTTTTGTTTTTCTAATTTTTATGACTACTTTTGAAGTCCGAAATCCCGTTGAAATTCAGCGCATAAAAAAATCAGGCCATGTCAGAAAACCCTTCCAATCCCCAATTGCCCCGTGTTGGCCTTACCCACGGCGACATTAACGGCATCAGCTATGAAATCATCCTGAAAGCCTTTTCCGACTCGCGGATGCTCACGATGATGACGCCCATCCTTTATGGGCAATCCAAGGCCTTGTCGTATTATAAGAAGAACTTCGGCATGGACGACTTCAACTATTCCCTGACCCGCGACGCGCGCCAGTCATGGCAGCAGAAGTTCAACATCCTCAACATCATCGACCAGGAACTGAAAATTGAGCCAGGCGCGGCCACCTCGCTTTCGGCGGAGATGGCGGTGCTGTCGCTGAAGAAGGCCATCGAGGACTTGCGTGACGGCTATTTGGATGCTCTCGTCATGGCACCGGCCTGTCCTGAGGTCGACCTCACGCAAGTGGAAGGGTTGCTGGTTTCGTTCAACAGACCCGATGTGCTTCGCCTGTTGGTGAGCGACCGGATGCGCTTGGGACTGGCCACGGACAAACTGCCCTTGCGCGAGGCACTTGGCCAGCTTGACGCGCCGCGCATCGTCAGGAAGCTGACGACACTTTCCGCTGCGCTGAAGTCGGATTTCAACATCGCCACACCCAAGATTGCCGTCATGGGCCTGAATCCACAAATGGGCAACTACCCCGAGGAAATGGTCATTGCCGCCGTTGCCGAGGCGCAGCAAAAAGGCGTTTATGCCTTCGGGCCTTTCTCCGCCTCAAGGCTGTTCGTTGAGGGGTCGTGGAGGAAATATGACGCCGTCCTCGCGCTGTATTACGAGCAGGGTGTGTTGCCTTTCAAGATTATGTCGCTGAACGGTGGCGCCTATTATTGGGCGGGGCTGCCTGCGGTGTGTGCCAGTCCGCTGCACGGGCCGGCTTTCGACATCGCCAATGCCAACCAAGCGGAGCCGGATTCGTTTCGAGCGGCGTGCTACCTTGCCATGGATATTCTGACCAACCACAAGAATAAGTCTTAGTCATTGCGAGCATCTATGCATCATTGCGAGCGGAGCGTGGCAATCTAGTGTTGAGTTTTTGTCTGGATTGCTTCGTCGCTGTGCTCCTCGCAATGACATTAAGCGTCCTTGTGTCGTCATTGCGAGCGGAGCGTGGCAATCTAGTGTTGAGCTTTTTGTCTGGATTGCTTCGTTGCTGTGCTCCTCGCAATGACATTAAGCGTCCTTGTGTCGTCATTGCGAGCGGAGCGTGGCAATCTTGTGTTGAGTTTTTGTCTGGATTGCTTCGTCGCTGTGCTCCTCGCAATGACATTAAGCGTCCCTGTGTCGTCATTGCGAGCGGAGCGTGGCAATCTAGTGTTGAGCTTTTTGTCTGGATTGCTTCGTCGCTGTGCTCCTCGCAATGACATTAAGCGTCCCTGTGTCGTCATTGCGAGCGGAGCGTGGCAATCTAGTGTTGAGCTTTTTGTCTGGATTGCTTCGTCGCTGTGCTCCTCGCAATGACATTAAGCGTCCTTGTGTCGTCATTGCGAGCGGAGCGTGGCAATCTAGTGTTGAGTTTTTGTCTGGATTGCTTCGTCGTCCCTCCTCGCAATGACGGATAACAAAAAAAAGGAGACCAAAAGGTCTCCTTTTTTTATCTGTCCTTGTGAAACTTACTTCACGACGAACTTCTGCGTGTCGCTGCCGGCGCTGATGAAATACACACCAGCGTTCAGGCCGCTGAGGTCGATGGTGTTGGCACCAACGCGACCTTCAACGGTGCGGATGGCTTGACCCATGAGGTTGTAGATGACAACTTCTGAGTTTTGGCTGAGGATGACGCTCACGCGGTCAGTGGCAGGGTTGGGATAGACAGTCATGTGAGTGTTGTGGCTGACATATTCTTCAGTACCCACATTGACACCCGGGAAGAGGTCTTCCAACTCGAAGGTTAAGCCCAAATAGTAGTTGTCGGTCTCATCGGTATCATCGCTCTGGACGAAGGTGCCCGTTTCACCGTCAGCTTGGGTGGCCACAACGAGGGTCGTGCCGACCACGGCAGCTTGAGTGTAAACGCACTCCGTGTAAGAGAGCATGAAGTCGTTGGTGATGTGCTTCTGGGTTTCCCAGGTCTTACCACCGTCGGCGGAATAGGAAGCGAAGAGCTTGTAGAAGAAGTTGCCGTTACCATCCTGGTGGTTTTCATCCATGGCGCTCCAAACGGCTACCATGTCCCAACCGTTGCTACCAGGAACAGTAGCTAATACAGGCATACCGGAACAACCGCTGTTGTAGGAGCCGTGGAGAGAGAAGTCTTCAATGTTGAATTCAAGAGCCTCTTCCCAGGGTTCAACTTCACCGTCATCGGTGAGAGGAGTCACATAACCGAAGTACAGAGGATTGTCATAGGTTTGGTCACTCCAGCGCGGCCATGCGGCATAGATGTCATTGTACACATAAGCCGTGTCCATGATGAAGGGTTGGCCAGGGACAGGAGGCATCGGGTTGTTCGGGTCAGAACCCCAAGTGGCAGTGCTGGAACCGTCGCCAGGATAAGGAATGTTTTCAGCCCAGAAGCCGACACCACCCAGTGAAGGATAGTAGCTGCCAGAACCAGGATCGCCAGTGCTGCCGTTGAATTCGAAGGCAAGGCTCAAGCCGTAGGCACCCCATTGGGCGGAAGTCCAACGAGGATACATGAACCAGTCGTCGGCAAGGCCAGTGTTGACACCATAGTGCTGCCAGAAGGTCTTCTTTTCCCAGGTTTCACCATCATCGTAGCTGCAAAGGGCGAAGCAGTCGCTCCAAGCGTTGTTCACTACGAGGGTAAGGCAGTTGTCTTCAGTGGTTTCCATCCAGTAGGCGATGTTGGAACCCCAGTCAAGGCCGTATTCAGTGCCCATGTAGGGGAGAATCACGTTTTGCTTGTCCCAGGTTTGGCCACCGTCCTTTGAACGGAAGTAGATGATAGGATTGTTGGCACCTTCGGCACCAGGAACGCTGAGGGTGGAACCGTCAGCGCCATTGGCGGTAACGACAACATGGATGATGTCGCGGCCAGGGCCAGAGGTCATCACTGAAGGCCAGCAAGGATCGTAGGTGGGGTCAAGGTAGCTGACAGCAGAGACACCGCCATAGTTGATGGCGTCCTTGTCTTCAATCATGTAGACACCGCACTGGGTGGCAGTGTGAGCGGCAACGATGATGCCCTTTTCGCCGTAGCGGGCGATGGAACCGAAACCGGTCTTTTCGCTCTCAACGCGGCTTTCACCAGGAATCCATTCATCGTTCACGGCATCGTAGGTGCCGATACCGGTACCACGGTCGCTGAAGTTCGAGGTGGTAGCCATGGTGTAGGCGAAGTTGACCTTTCCGTCGGGCCAGGCAATCGTCCAGGTGCGGGCACCAGCGTTGGACTGCCAGTCGTAGGTCGAGTAGTCGAGTTCGCCGTCGGAGCGGGTCATGTTGGGTTGGCTTTGAACATTCTCAAAGCTTTCTCTTCCTGTTGACTGTTGCATGGTGGCAACTTTCTTCATGTCTTCCTTGTTGGAGACCGTTCTCACTTGTGAGTAGCCTACGAAGGCCATCGACAAGGCGAGTGCTAAAGTAAATAACTTTTTCATTTTGAATGAGTTTTAATTAATAATTAGTGTTGGTTTAGTGTTAGTTTTGTCTTTTTTTGATACGTTTTTATGCGTAGTTCAGAGGGCAAAGATAAAGCTTTTTTCTGATTCGCAAGTGATTTTTTCAATTTTTTCGTCATTGCGAACGCAGTGAAGCAATCCAGTGATGGAGCTTTTTTGTCTGGATTGCCGCGTCGCTGCGCTCCTCGCAATGACATTAAGTGCCTCCGTATCGTCATTGCGAGCGGAGCGAAGCAATCCAGTGATGGAGCTTTTTTGTCTGGATTGCCGCGTCGCTGCGCTCCTCGCAATAACATTAAGTGCCTCCGTATCGTCATTGCGAACGCAGTGAAGCAATCCAGTGATGGAGCTTTTTTGTCTGGATTGCCGCGTCGCTGCGCTTCTCGCAATGACGGATAAAAAAAGGAGGCCGAAGCCTCCTTTCTTGCAGTTGTGACTAAGACTGAATACTTATTTCACAATGAACTTCATGGTGTTCTCGAAGCCGTTGGCCTTCACGGTGACGAAGTAGATGCCACTGCTCAGGTCGGAAGTGCTGATGGTCGGGCAGTTGATGCCGGTCGTGATGTTCACGTTGTTTTCCATCACCTTCTGGCCCATGATGTTGTAGACGCTAATGTTCATGGCCGAGTTTTGGCTGGCGTTCACTTCGATGTTGAGCACGTCAGTGGTGGGGTTGGGATACACGCGGGTGGCGGTCATCGGGTTGATGGCGTCGTGGTTTTCAGGGACGCTCACATATTCAGGCTCGGCGATCACCTTGACAGCGTGGATTTCGTTCAAGGAAGCTTCGGTTTGTGAGGCGTTGGAACCCCAATAGAAACCTGGTCTGTCATCCGTTTGGAAGCCGAACCAGAATTCGCCAGGGTTGATGGTGTTGTTGACCGAGATGGTGAACACGAACTCGGAATACGAATACATGAAGTCGTCGGTGATGTCGTCAACCACTTGATGCCAGTAACCTTCGTCAACATTGCGATAGCTGACATAGATGTGTCTGTAGTAAACGTCGCCCAAGTCGCTGCATTCATGCAGGGTGCAGGGTGACGAGTAGGCGCAGGCGATGTTGCCCATGGGGTCGCATGACAAGGCGGGGTGGCCGGAGGCACCGTAGAACTTGCTTACATATTCAGTACCAGCGTGATAGAACTTGTCGTTCGACCAGTCGATATCTTCATACATCGGGATGAAACCAATCCATTTGGTGGAGTCGGCTACCATGTGGACATAACCGTCACCAGCGGGCCACCACAGACGGGCTGCGTGGTGCGGGTTGGGGCCGGCAAGGTGCGGGTCGTTTGCGTATTCCGGGTGATAGGTGTCGGCGATGGGAGCCTCTTGGGTGTCGTTCCAGTAGAGGATACCGTCAACGGCGCGGCCATAATAGTAGGAATAGTAACCAGGTTCGTTCTCTTCAGTACGAATCATTTCAAAGGTGTTGAGGGCGACGTGGACAACGCCGTTGTTGTCGACGACGACGGCACCGTTCATGGGTCTGTACAGCGTGTCTTCATAGAAGAAGGTCTCGTCATCCAAGTCTTCGCCTTCGTACGGGTCTTCCCAAACTCTCGTGGCATTCCAGGTCAGACCATCGTCGGTCGACTTGAACATCCAGGTGCTGTTGGTGAGGCAGCCTGAATAAAGAAGGGCCACGGTGTGGCCATTGGAGGCCAAGCAGTAGTCGTCAGCCGAGAAGAAGCCAATGTGATAATCGTACTCCTCAAGCGGGCCATAGCTAACAGTCCAGTTTTCGGCATCTTCCGAACGGAACATGCAGGTGCGGATATCCGTCTCGTCAGAGCTGATGGAGTGCTGGAGAGCAGCAACAACAATGATGACGTCGTGGTTGTCACCGCAGGTCACCACTCTTGGCCAAGTCGGGTATTCGGTGGTGTAGGGGTATCCTTCAGGATAAGCCGGAAGGGTGCTCTTGAGAATCCATTCGCCTTCACCAGCCTTTTCTCTGACGAAGCACTGCATGCCACTGTAGGTGCCGTTGCCGCCACCATGGCAGAGGAGGATTTCACCGCTTGCGCCCCATTGTGCGATGGAAGGCCAACCGGTCTTGAAAGGCTCGACGCGTTCTTCAGGCATGTCTTGCCATTCTTCGCCGTTGTAGAAGTTGTAACCAGTACCACGGTCAGAAGCCGTCTGGTTGGCTTCGTGCGACATGGTTGCAGTAACAGCTACCGAACCGTCAGCCATTTGGTACATACGGTTGGCGACATACTGGTTCGACTGGAGGTCGTAGTAGGTATCCATGGTGTAGCCGTCATCGATACCGTCATATCTGTTGACGACAACACTACGTGAAGTTTGGGGAGCGAACTGGGCGGCAGAATTCATGTTGGTTTCTTTGCCGGCGAGTTGCTTCTTTGCAGAGGCCTGGGCTGAACGGAGTTCATCCTTGGCGACGTTTTGTTGTGCGAATGCACTGAAGCCTAATGCGAGGCTCAATGAAAGTAATAGTACTTTTTTCATTGTTGAGTGTTTTAATGGTTAATTATTGGTTTGATGTTCGACATTTGGGCTGCAAATATAATCATTTTTGGAATTGCAGCGGTCGAAATGGGATTTTTTTACACAAAATCTCAAGCTTAGCAATAATTGTGCCAGAAAAAAACGACGCGTGTTGCGAAACGGAAAAGGATTATTCCTAATTTTACGGCGTCAAAATCAATTCCTTTTGCAATGAAAAAACTATTTTTACCCCTATTGTTGCTCTGCCTCATGGCTTGCAACACAGAACCCAAAACTGACTACGTCAGCGACCCCGCCGCCTGCGTCGACCCATTCATCGGGACGGGCGGCCACGGCCACACTTTCCCGGGTGCCACCGTGCCCTTCGGCATGGTGCAGTTCAGTCCCGACACGAGAATGAACGACTGGGACGGCTGCTCCGGCTACCACACCACCGACCACACCATCCTCGGCTTCAGCACCACCCACCTTAGCGGCACGGGCTGCTCCGACTACGGCGACTTCCGCTTCATGCCCATCGTCGGCGAAGTGAAGACCGACAAAGGTGAGGAAGAAAACACCGCCTCGGGCTATCGCTCCGCTTTCCAGCACGAGAACGAAGATGCCAAAGCGGGCTACTATGCCGTGTTGTTGGACGACTACAACGTGAAAGTCGAGCTGACCACCGGCGACCGCGTCGGTATGATGCGCTGCACCTTCCCGAAGAGCGACAACGCGCACCTGTTTTTGGACATGGTGGAAGGTGTGAACGACGAGTTTGTGTATGAGTCGTGGCTCCAAGTGGAGGGCAAAAATGCCATTAGCGGTTTCCGCCGCACCCGCGACTGGGCAAACGAGCAGTATCTTTACTTCTACGCCGAGTTCTCGAAACCCTTCAAGGACCACACCTTTATTAATAAGGGCGAGTTGACGAAGGATGAACGTGCCGAAAGCGACAACCTGAAAGCTTGGTTCGACTTCGACACCGAGGAAGGCGAGCCAATCGTCATGCGCATCGCCATTTCCGCCGTGGATGTGGAAGGCGCGAAGAAAAATCTGAATAACGAACTGGCTGCCAATGACTTCGACTTCGATGCCCTGAGGCAAAAGGCCTACGACAAATGGAATGCCGAGCTGAAACGCTACGAAGTCAGCGACCCCAACGAGGCCAATAAGACGGTGTTCTACACGGCGCTTTACCACACCATGATTGCGCCCAACCTCTACAGTGATGCCGATGGCCGTTATCGCGCCCACGATTTGAAAGTCTACACGTCCAAACGACCCGTTTATACGGTTTTCTCGCTTTGGGACACCTTCCGCAGCCTGCATCCGCTTTTCAGCCTCATGCAACGCGAGCGCACTTTGGACTTCATCAACACCTTTATTAATAAGTACGAGACTAATCCGCATCATCTGCTGCCCATTTGGGAATTGGCCGCCAACGAGACTTACTGCATGATTGGTAACCACGCCATTCCCGTCATTGCTGACGCTTACTTCGCTGGCATCCGTAACTTTGACACGGAGAAGGCTTTGGAGGCGATGGTTAATTCGTCGAAGATGGACTTCCGTGGCATGGGAGCCTACATGAAATATGGCTACATCCCGATTGAGGTCGAGGGCGAGGCCACATCCAAAACCCTCGAATATGCCTACGACGACTGGTGCGTGGCCCGCATGGCCGAGGACATGGGCAAGACCGACATCGCCATGGAGTTTTACACTCGCGCACAAGCCTATAAGAATATCTACAATCCTGAAAACCAGTTCTTCCAAGGCCGCAGAAACGGTGGTTGGATGCGTCCTTTCGACCCCGCACAAGTCAACTTCACGCTGACCGAGGCCAACTCCTACCAATACGGCTTCTTCGTGCCGCAGGACGTCAACGGCCACATCGACCTGATGGGTGGCTGGAACAGCTATGAGGCCAAACTCGATGCCTTGTTCAATGCGCCCTCCAACCTGACGGGTCGCGAGCAACCCGACATCACGGGTCTCATCGGGCAATACGCCCACGGCAACGAGCCGAGCCATAACACTGTGTATATGTACAACTTCGTCGGTCAGCCGACCAAGACCCAGAAATACGTGAAGCAAGTCATGGACGACTTCTACACTGACCGTCGCGACGGTTATGCCGGCAACGAGGATTGCGGCCAAATGTCGGCTTGGGGTGTGTTCTCCGCGATGGGCTTCTATCCCGCCACACCCGCTTCGGGCTATTATGTGTTGGGCCTGCCGCGCTTCGAGCGCACAAAACTGACCTTCGAGAACGGCAAGCAGTTTGAGGTCGTGGCCAGGAATTTGAGCGCTCAGAATTGCTATGTGAAGTCGGTCAAGCTGAACGATCAGCCTTTGGAGCGCAGCTATATTACCTTCGAGGAGGTGTATAATGGCGGCACCTTGGAGTTCACCATGACCAACAAACCCAATTCCACTTGGGCCACGCAGCCCGAAAATTGCCCCGTGGTACGCATCCAAACCGACCCCATCGTCATCGTCCCGACTATTAATGCCAATTCCGACACCTTCTTCGACAGCCTCATGGTCAGCATGAGCCATCCCATGGAGAACGTGGAAATCTACTATACCTTGGATGGTAGTGACCCGGAGGAGAACGGCCTGCTTTACGAAACGCCAATTTGCATCAAGGAGAACACTGTCGTCCGTGCGGTTGCTGGGCAACAAGACCACCGCTACAGCCAGGAGATTGAAGCTCAATACTATCTCGTTGATGCTAAGCGTAGCGTGAAACTGGAAAACATGTACAACGAGCAGTACGCAGCCGGCGGCCTCAAAGCCTTGATTGACCATCAGCGCGGTGGTGAGAACTTCCGCACGGGTTCGTGGCAGGGCTATTATGGCGTTGACCTCATCGCCACCATCGACTTGGGTGCTTCGAAACGCATCAACCGCTTGGCAGGCAGCTTCTTGCAGGAGGTGTACTCTTGGATTTGGATGCCTAAGGAAGTGGAGTATTTTGTCAGCGACGACGGCAAGAACTTCCGTAGCGTCGGCAAGGTGAAGAATGACGTGCCGATAGATGCCGACGGTGCTTTCATCCAAGAAATGGAAGTACGCCCACGCACCAACGCCCGCTATGTGAAGATGGTGGCCAAGACCATCGGCATCTGTCCCGAGTGGCATGTCGGCGCAGGGCAGAAGGCTTGGATTTTCTGTGATGAACTGGTGATTGAGTAGTATGGCACAAGGCGAGTTGTTGACTCCCCTTACCCCCCTCAAGAGGGGGCGGCGCGGGAGCAAAGCCCTGAAAGGGCGACACCACCTCAACCCGATGCAAGCGCAGCGCAGCTTCGGGAAAAAAAGAAGTAACACAATCTCTAAATAACAAAATATGAAAGAAAGTATCGTAATCCTCGCCGGCGGCGGTCCGGCACCTGGCATCAACACGGTCATCAGCACCGTGGCCAAAACATTCCTCAAGAGCGGTTATCGCGTCCTCGGCCTCAACGAAGGCTACAAAAACCTCTTCAAGCCCAATCCAGATGTGGTTGAGATGGACTTCCTCTATGCCGATGCCATCCTGAAACAAGGCGGCTCGGCCCTGAAGATGAGCCGCTACAAACCGAAGAATGAGGAGTTTAACACCGAATTCTTTGTCAAGAATAACATTAAGCTGTTGGTCACCATCGGCGGCGACGATACCGCTTCGACGGCCAATCGTATCTCCAAGTTCTTGGAAAACAACAACGTGAAAATCCAGAATATCCACGTGCCCAAGACCATCGACAACGACCTGCCGTTGCCCGAAGGCAGCCCGACCTTTGGCTACTACTCCGCCAAGGACGCCGCTGTGCATTTGGTTCAGACCATCTATGAAGATGCCCGCACCAGCGGCAACTGGTTCGTCATCTCCGCCATGGGTCGCGAGGCTGGTCACTTGGCCTTCGGTATGACTTCGGCCTGCCACTGCCCGATGGTGGTCATCCCTGAGATGTTCAACCACGCGGAAGTCACCTTTGATGCCATTATCAAGTTGGTGGTAAGCTCCATCGTGAAGCGTAAGTTGTTGGGTGTCAACTATGGTGTGGTCATCATCAGCGAGGGTGTGTTCCACTTCATGAGCGACGAGGAAATCGAGAAGTCTGGCGTGGCCTTCACCTACGACGAACATGGCCATCCCGAATTGGGCAATGTCAGTAAGGCGCACATCTTCAACCTCTTGCTGCAACAGCGCTTGAAGGTTCTCGGCCTCAACGTGAAGAGCCGTCCCGTGGAAATCGGCTACGGCATCCGCTGCGTCGAGCCGAACGGTTATGACTTGACTTACTGCTCGTTGCTCGGCTACGGCGTGAAGAAACTCTTCGACAAGGGCGTGAGTGGTGCTATGGTCACTGCCAACCCGAAAGGCGAAATCGTGCCGCTGTACCTTAAGGATGTGGAAGACGAGAACGGCAAGATCAAGCCGCGTTTGGTCAACCTGAACGGCCCGAAGGCCGAGTTGATTTTCAACGACGGTCTGCAATACATCATGCCCGCCGACTACGAATCGGCCAAGACATACCTGCCGAATCCGGAGGAATACGATTTCAAGAAAATCCTGAAATGGTAAAAGAATTTGGGGCGGCCAACGGTCGCCCCAAATTCTTTTATTTCCTTACATTGACTTTCTGCACTGTCACACCATTGGCGCTTTCGACGCGTACAAGGTACATTCCTGATTCATAACGGCTCAGGTCGAGGGTGGCATTTTCTTCGGTATTCATTTCCAAAAGTTTCTGTCCCAACATATTACTCACGGTGATGTGCATCGTGCCATTACCGCTTACGTTGAGCAGGCCGTTGGTCGGGTTGGGATAGACATTGATACTTTCATCGGCATTCTCTTCGATATCGGTGATCCAGAGCCCCACATCCCACCATTCCGATTCGCATTGTTCTTCTCCTCGGACATATACGCAGTTGACGGAATAGACGACCCATTCGCCTTGAATCAGGTCATAGGTGTTGTCGAAATACTCATAACTGTTGTTGCCGTCATAAAGGATTTCGGCAATGAGTTCTTCACCTTTGTAGACTCCTGTTGAACGAAGCACCTTGAAGTGATGCAGGTAAGAGGTGTTGTCGGGTCGGTCCCAAGAGATGTAGGCTCCAAACTCCTCGCCACTGTGCCATTGGTATTCGCCATGAATGTTCTGCACAGGATAACAGACCAAAGGACTGTACTCGCAGTTGTTGTCGTAGGTCAAAAACACGCCATCCTCAAGCTCGTCGCTGACGAAAAGTTCGTTGCCTTCGTAGTCGAGGACGGAGAACGAACACTCAAAGTCGGTGTCGTATCCTTCGGAAGTATGGTACCAGCCGTGGTTCCAGATGAAGTTGAGGTTGCCTTTCAGCAAGGGCAGTGTGATAGTCTGTTCCGAGCCTTCCGTCATGGTGATGATGGCGATGCGGGCATCGTTTTCGTCAGTCACGCTGATGGCCGCGCCTTTCCAGCCGTCGTTGCCGTCGTCATGGAGTTGGAAGATGACGTCGCACTTCTCACCGACTAAAAGGCTACGGTAAGTGGTGCGGCTGATGCCAGCCTCGTTGGTGACGTAGATGGAATATTCGTAAAGGCCAGGAGCGAGCTCGCTGTCCTCATAGCTCATCACGGCCCCCACTTGGGCATCAGTGAAGGTGGCAATGACCTCGAAGTTGCGGCGCAAGGTGACGGATTCAATTGCAGTCAAGGCGTTGCCGTTGAGGTCGGTGGTGGGATTGGTCCAACTGAGGGAGACACCGTCAAGCGTGGCTTTCTCAATGGCCAGCATATTGCTCACGCTGTCGGGACGTTGGAAATACTCGTCCGTGTTCGGGACGATGTGGCCCGTGAAGCCGTTCATCATGTTGAAGGCGTATTTGGTGGTGTTCAGCGCACCGATAGGGCACCAGGCATTGTCGCGACCACTCCAGCCCCAGTTGAAGTGGAAGTAGTCATTCTCGTCGTAACCGTCACAAACGAAGGCGTGGCCGCCTTGCCAGTCGTCGTCCTGACCGCTGTAATACAACGGAATATGTTCGTCCAAACCGCCGTCTTTCAGCATTTGCGCCCATTCCTGGTTGCTATAACCTCCCCAACCAAAATTATAGTTGGTGATGTGTTCGTCGCTGTTATAGCGGAAATAGTTGTGCAAGGCGTTCGGCACGTCGTCGGAATAGGCACCGCTGCCGTTACCGCTATACATCATGTTGACGGCAATGCCGCAATGGTGCTGGAACTGAGCGATATAGAAGACTTCATCCTCGGTGCTGGTGGAGTCTATAGCCAATGGCATCAGTTCGAAATGGTATTCGGTCTCGCCGTAGTTGGCGCTTTGTTGGGCATAGCCGTCAGGATTGTAGGTGTGTGAGCCTGTGCCTTGGGGAGGCCAGTCGTAGAACTTCATCACTTGGGCCATGGCCGTCGCGACGCAACCGGCATAGACGTGACCGCCGCTGCCTTCCGGGTCTTCGGGGCATTGGCTGTTGTAGGGATAGTTCTGGTTCCAAAGGGTCTGGCACAATGGCCCAACTACAATGCGGGTTTGATGGCCACGATTGAGGCTGCCTGTATTCATCACCGATTTCCATTCGGCGGTGATGTCGGGCGTGGCGCTGAGGTCGTGCTCGCGGACGTACTGGATTTCCTCTCGGAAGCCGTCAAGGGTGAAACGGAAGCCTTCGGCCACGTCGTTGGGGTTGTATCGGCCTGTGGTGGAGTAGGCGAGGATGGGCTTCACGCGGTCGTCGCCAGCCACGATGACGAAGCCCTCGCCGTTCTGGACGTTGAAGACATAATAGTCGACGGCACCACGTTCAAAGTCGGTCGCAACGGAAACGAGGTTCAGTTGAAGGTTGGCGCTTCTCTGGTTGAGTGCAGTGGTGCTTAAGAACTTGGCACCGATTTGTTGGGCCTTCTGTTGGTCGACAGGGCCAGCTATCAGGCTACCGAAAACGGCAGCGAGGAGACAAAGGGTCAATGACGTTTTTTTCATATTTACAGATGTTTAAGTCTCTATGATTTGCGCAGGCAAAAATAATCTTTTTTCCCTATAGGGTGCAATAGTTGGAGGAAAAATAACGGAGAAAGGCGTTTTTTCATCCAAAAGAAAAGGGATTTCGTTAAAGTGCGAAATCCCTTGACTTTCATGTTGTTAAAAGGCGAGTTACTTAAACCATTCCGTGAGATGATCTTTTGCATACAGATAATAGACAAGGAGTCCAATCCAGCTTGTGAGGAGGATGAGGATGATGGAAATGGCCTTGCCTGCCGTGCTGATATTCATTTTGAGGATTTCAAGAACGGCCTTGATGCAGAGAATGATGCCGATGATGTAGATGATGGTTGCAATCATAATAACAGGATTTTAAGGTTAATACTAAAGTTAGTTTTCTTTCAGTTTCTTGTACCTGAAGCGTTTAGGTTCCACGTTGCCGAGGCGTTTCAGCTTGTTTTCCTCGTATTCCGAGTAACTTCCCTCGAAGAAATACACCTGCGAGTTGCCCTCGAAGGCAAGAATATGGGTGGCCACGCGGTCGAGGAACCAACGGTCGTGGCTGATGATGACGGCACAACCGGCAAAGTTTTCCAAACCTTCCTCCAAAGCACGCAAAGTGTTCACGTCGATGTCGTTGGTGGGTTCGTCCAAGAGGAGGACGTTGGCTTCCTGCTTCAAGGTCAAGGCCAAATGCATACGGTTGCGCTCACCGCCGGAGAGCACGCCAGCCTTCTTCTGCTGGTCGTTGCCGCCGAAATTGAAGCGTGACACGTAGGCGCGTGAGTTCATGCTGCGCTTGCCCAACTGAATCAACTCATTTCCTCCGCTGATGACTTCCCAAACGGTCTTCTCTGGGTCAATGTCGGCGTGCTGTTGGTCAACATAGCCGATTTTCACCGTCTCACCAACCTCGAAAGTGCCTGAATCGGGTTTTTCAAGTCCCATGATGAGGCGGAACAAGGTGGTCTTACCCGCGCCGTTCGGTCCAATGACACCCACAATGCCGCCTTGCGGCAAACTGAAATTCAGGTTCTCGAACAAGAGTTTGTCGCCGTAGGCCTTGGTAACGTCATGTGCTTCGATGACTTTACTGCCCAAGCGGTCGCCGTTGGGGATGTAGATTTCGAGTTTCTCTTCCTTTTCCTTTACGTCCTCGTTGAGCATTTTCTCATACGATTCCAAACGGGCTTTTCCCTTGGCGTGACGGGCTTTGGGGGCCATGCGCACCCATTCCAACTCGCGTTCAAGGGTCTTGCGGCGCTTACTTTCGGTCTTTTCTTCCATGGCGAGGCGGGCGGTCTTTTGGTCGAGCCACGAGGAATAGTTACCTTTCCACGGGATGCCTTCGCCACGGTCGAGTTCGAGGATCCAGCCAGCCACGTGGTCGAGGAAGTAACGGTCGTGCGTGACAGCGATGACGGTGCCCTTGTATTGCTGCAAGTGGCTCTCCAACCATTGGATGCTCTCGGCATCAAGGTGGTTGGTAGGCTCGTCGAGGAGCAGGATGTCAGGCTCTTGCAAAAGGAGTCGGCAGAGGGCCACGCGGCGGCGTTCGCCTCCCGAAAGGTTGCGCACTGGCGTGTCGCCGTCCGGACAGTTGAGGGCATCCATGGCGCGCTCCAATTTGTTGTCGAGTTCCCAAGCGTCGTGTTGCTCGATGAGTTCAGTCAGTTCGCCTTGACGGGCAATCAGCTTGTCGAAATCGGCGTCAGGCTCAGCGAATTTGTTGTTGATGTCCTCGTATTCCTTAAGGATGTCGACAATCTCTTGCACGCCTTCCTCCACCACTTGGCGGACGGTCTTGTCGTCGTCGAGTTGCGGCTCTTGGTCGAGCATCCCGACCGAATAGCCGGGCGAGAAGACCACTTCGCCGTTATAGGATTTTTCTTTGCCCGCGATGATGCGCAGCAGGGTCGATTTTCCCGCTCCGTTCAGGCCGATGATGCCGATTTTGGCGCCATAGAAGAAGGAGAGGTAGATGTCTTTCAGGATTTGTCGCGACGGCGGGATGATTTTGCTCACGCCTACCATCGAGAAGATGATTTTTTTGTCGTCGGGTTGTGCCATATTTTTGTTTTTGTTTGTTTGCTGTGTACGCAGGGAATGAATTCCCTGCTTAATGTCCTGTCGCCCTTACAGGGCTTTGGTTTAATCTGTCAATTCTTCATACATTCTAAATAACTCCGCCACTATCCCACTTTCCGACATTTTCGGGTCGAAGCCATAGGCTTGCATCACGGCTTTGTCGTTGGCTTGGTGGGCTTTGCGAAGTTCAACTGGCATTGTGTTCTCATCGTATAAGTCGGCAAGACTGGCATCGGGGAACAAAGCCCGTGCATCTAAAATGGCTTGAGCGGTTTGTTCGATTTTCTTTCGCTGTACCTCTGTCGGATTTGGCCATGGGAAGTTGTTGTAAACGATGTCTTTGGAGTAACGATAACGCATTTCTAATCGCCCTGAAACAGCACGAACCCAAATGTTATGGATATTGCTTGTTAGGATTCCGAAATCATACAAAGTTGCATCAGGAATCAGATTGACTTGATTACTGCATAATACATCAGGGTTCATAAAACCGATTGGAATATAGCGGCGTTTTTCGGAAGAAACGACTGGGACAATGATAAAATCAGTCGTCGGAATGACCTCAAGACCAAATCTGTATGGATACAATGCCGCTTTAACGGTTGCCCCACGTTTGCTCGCAAGCCGATATTGTTTAACAGCCTCGACAATCTCCATGCACCTTCTCATTTTTCGTAATTCTGATGGTGGACAGTTTCCAAGATACAGACACCAACGAGGACGATTGTACAAAAACTCGTCTGCGCCATACCAAACACGGAAATACGGTTTGGCAAGAGGTTCTTTTTTTAGAAACTCATCTCTCTCTGCTTCAGTAAACATGAAATTGTCATTGTCAATTCGCTGGCTTCCAGTGAGCAATGGCGGAACATTACACAATGGTTTTGGTCTGCTCTCAACAAAAATGTCTGGAGCATCCAACAAATAGCCATTGATATTCTCCGCCTCAATTTTCTCTTTTTCATTAAGATAGAGCGTTTTCGGCTTCTCGTTTTTCGCGCAACTGAATCCCACCACTACACAGTGCACATGGGCCATTTGCTCACTCTCGCTGTCCCAGCGGAAAGTGCGCCACGCGAAATCGATGTGCGCTCCCGACCACTGCAAGGCTTTCCAAAGTATGGCAACTTGCTCGCCCTGCGTGATGGAGTTCGTCGAAACGAGGGCAGCCCGCGTGGGCTTGCCTTGCATATAATCAACAGCCTTTTTGTACCAACATGAAACATAGTCGAGGTTGCCCACATTCTTGATGTTGCCAAACAGCGCAACATGTTCACTTTTCTGCTCCTTGCTCATCATTCTTGCCCCAACAAACGGCGGATTGCCCATGATATAGTCATAGACCACGCGTTTAGGTTCGTTTTTCGGCAGTTCCTTCTCCTCCCAATCTTTGGCAACGACATTCAGTTCCTTGTAATAATTGCCGTATTCAGGAGCCGCCTCATGTGTGACAAAGCCGCCGCCAAGTTCCTTATCAGGCTTGTAAATGTTCAGTTTGTCAGTGAAAAGGAATCCCAACGGGTCTTCCTCGCCGAGGGTTGCCCAGTCGAGTTTCAAGGCGTTGCCTTCCACGATATTGGCGTGGCTTTTGAGTGGCAAAAAGTCAATGTTTTGTCCGACGAGCCTTTCGGTTTCCTCCATCATTTGGCACTCAGCAATCCAAAGGGCAGTCTTGGCCACCGTCACGGCAAAGTCGTTGATTTCGATGCCGTAGAACTGGTTGATACTCACTTTGATAAACTCCTCGTTAAAGCCGAGAACCTTCTCGCCCTTGTTCAAGATGGAGATGATTTTGTTCTCCAACCGGCGCAGCGAAAGATAGGTTTCGGTGAGGAAATTGCCGCTGCCGCAAGCAGGGTCAAGGAAGGTGAGCGAGCCGAGTTTACGCTGGAAATCGACCAAAGCCTGCCGTTTTGCCGAGGGCGACATCCGCGAATCCAAAATGGTGTCAAACTCCGCGTTCAGGTCGTCCATGAAAAGCGGGTCAATCACCTTGTGGATGTTGGCGATGCTGGTGTAGTGCATACCGCCCTTGCGCCGCGTTTCGGGGTTCAAGGTGGACTCAAACACCGCGCCGAAGATGGTCGGGGAGATTTCGCTCCAGTCGAAGGGGGCGCAATAGTTCACGATGACATCCACAATCTCCTGCGTGAAGTTCGGGATTTCAATGTCGTCAGCGGCGAACAAACCGCCATTTACATACGGGAACGGCTTGATTTTCAGGTCGTACTTGTCGCGGTCTTCGAGTTTGGTGTCCAATGCCTTGAACAGGTCTATCAAGCCTCGGCGCAAGTCCTCGGGACGGAACGACTTCACATAATCCACAAAGGTGGTTCGGGTTTCAAACAGCCCTGCATCCTCGGCATAGAAGCAAAACACCAATCTGACACACAAAATGTTAAGTGAGCGCAGACTTTCATCATCAGGGTCAATATACTCCTTGATAAGCGCGTCGTAGAGTTTGCCAACGAGTTCGCCGGCCTTCAAAGAGATTTCTTCCTCGCGGCGGATTTGTTCGCTTCTTGAATCCACAAGGAATTGTAGGCGGTAATACTCCTTTTTGAGGTTTTCCAACAGAATCTTTTGCGGCTCGGCAGTAGGTTGCTCCATGTCATAGACCCAAAACTCACGGAAATTGCAGGTCACAATCCAGCGCGGAGCCATTGACAGCGGCAGACCAGCGGCATAACGGCGAGCCTGTTGGTAAGGGGTCAGTTCAGTGCCGTCGCTTTGTTTAGCTTTGGCGGACAGATCGATATGCGAGCCTTTCTGTTCAATCAGCACCTTGGTTGGGGTGATATAGCCGTCGATGAAATCGGCACCCTTTTCCTTGGTGATGGTCTTGACGGGGATCTCGAACTGCATCGTTTTGGTAGGGTCGTCCACGCCAAAAACGTTGTGGAGCAAGTCCAGCCAAAAGCGTTGGGTTTCGCCTTTCTCGTAGCCTTTGCCTTGCCATGATTCGGCAAATCGGTGGGCGGCTTTCTGTTGTTCAGTCGGGGTCATGATTGGTTTATTTGGCTGCAAATATACTCTTTTTCCGGCAATTCCTTTAGTTCTGAATCTTTCAAAGCATTACAATTTGTAACGGTTTCATTATCCAAGGGGGGTGACAAATTGTCCCCACCCTTTAGACAGTTTTTCGCATTGCTTCCTCCAACTTCTCCGTCGCTTTCCCCCAATCATAAACGCGATTGGTGAAATCGTATCCAGCTTGGGCAAGGCGGTCGGCTTTTTCTTTGTCGGTCAATAAGGTGATGATGTGCTGCGCCATTTCTTGGGCGTTGCTGCCTACCAAGATTTCCTCATCGGGTTTCGCGCTCAAAGAGGCGTTGGCCAAGGGTGAAGTGATAGCGGGTAGGCGCATTGACATGGCTTCTAACAGCTTGTTTTGCAAGCCCGTACCAATGCGCATTGGGGCGATGAAGACACGACTCTGCGCATAGGCATCGCGGATGTCGTCCAACCAGCCGCTGACGATGATGCGCTCCGAGGCGGCTTTCTTGACCTTTGGGTCAGGGGTGGCACCGGCAATGTAAAGGCTCGTTTCAGGCCGTGACTTCCATACGATGGGCAAGATGTCGTTGGCCAAGTATTCCACGGCATTCACGTTGGGCGGGTAGCTCATGTTGCCCGTGAAGACGAGGTCGTATTTTTTCTCACGTTCCTGCGGCTTGAAAAAGTCGTGGTCGACACCGTTGGGGATGATGAGGATTTCGTCGCGCTTCTCGTGCGGAAACAGTTGTCTGTCAGGCTCGCTGATGATGGTTTTTACGTCGAAGTCCTCGAAAATGGCAGCTTCGTAGCGCTTTAGGCGACGGTACTCCATATTATATATGGGTCGCGTGACGAAGGATGCGATATCGGCGCGGCGTTTCATGCCGTAGGAGAAAATGTCTTGATAATCAATGGTTTTCGGAATGTCTTTGTGTCGGATGTACTCTGCCGTCCGCAGCAGTTGCCCGTAAAGCATGTCGGGTTTATGCTTGGCAATCAAGGTGTTGACTTTTTTGGCGGCCTTGTGATTGAAGAAATAGCCGCATTGCAGGGGCATACCTTTGACAAACGCACGCACGAGGCCCAAAAGGATTTGCAGCTTCGTCACTTTGATGAAACTGATGGACTGGCAATAGGGCTGCAAAGCGCGAAAAGCATCCTGTTCGTTGACCTTCGGGTTGTCGTTGAGGGCACAAAGGACGATTTCGTTGCGTTTGGCGAGTTGCTTTATCTGGTTGAAAGCCCGCAACTTGTCGCCTTTTTCAAGCGGATAGGGTATGCGGGGCAGAAGGACAAAGATTTTCATCTCCTATGATTTAGGGGACAAAGATAGTAAAATTATAGAAACGTAATCTTGCTTCCAGGTTTAATCTGTTCATAAAACATCAGCAGGCGGGCAATGATTTTGCGGTTGTCGTAAGTCTCTTCGACGAGTTTTCGCGCAGCTTGGCCGATGCGGACGGCAGTCTGTGGGTTCTCGTTGAGGCTGCGGATGGCTTCAACCAGCTTGGCAATGTTCTCGGCAATGATGATGTTCACCTCCTCATCGTAGAGGATGCCTTCTGCACCGACGCGCGTGGTGATGACGGTCTTGCCCATCGCCATCGACTCGATGATTTTGATGCGAATGCCACTTCCGGCCAAAAGAGGCACGATGGCCACATCGTTTTCGGCCACAAACGCCTTGGCATCAGGCACTTCGCCGATAACGTCCACATGCGGGTTTTTCAGCGCAGTCAGCCATTCGGGCATGTTGCGTCCGGCGAGGTGGTAGACGAAATCGGGCACTTTTTCCACGGTCTTGGGCAGCACTTCCTCGATGAACCAGCGTATGCCTTCCTCGTTGGGCATCCAGTTCATGGAGCCGATGTGGTAGAACTTGGGTCGGCCCTCGATTTCGGATTTTGGCGTAAACTCCTCAGGATAAACGCCATACGGAATGTCGATGATGGGCTTGGAGCAGTATTTCCGGAAATAGGCGGCATCTTTGCGCGTAATGGCGGCAATGCCGTCAACGGTCTCCAAGGCGGAGAGTTCGTAATTTTTCAACGTGTTGGCCAAGTGGTTGATATACCAGCGTTTGGCGAAAAAACGGGTCTCCTTGGCGATGCGTTCCCAAATCTTGTGTTCCACGTTATGGGCGCGCAGCACAATCATGGCCTTGGAGTGCTCGCGAATGGTCTCGACGTAGGGCATCATGTAAAGCATCTCCAATTGCACCACGTCAAAGTGTTCTTTTTCAAGCACTTCGGCAAGTCTGGCCTTGAACTCCTTTGAAATGAAGCGCTCCACATGATACGACTTGTTGGTGAACAGGTTGACGAACGCCTTCAGTGGTCTGACGCGCAAATCCATGTCAATCAGTTCGATGCCGGTCTTCCGCTTGTAGTCTTCGGGAATGTCGGCTTCGTTGACCTTGTATTTCTCGTTGTTCACGGCCAAAATTTTGACCTGGTGTCCCGCATCCAAAAGTCCGGTGATGATGCTGTTCATCGCCATGGGGCCGCCTTCGGAAGCAGGGTAGGGAGGCTTATTGCAGAGTAGGAGTATCTTCATGAGTTACAGGTTTTTTGAACAATTTCTGGAAGAATTTCTTCCAACTGTCGCCATCGAACAGCGCGGCATCGGTGGTGGCTTTGAAGGTCAGGAACAGGCCGATGGGGAAGAGCACGATGGACGAGAGCCACACCCCAAGGAACATGTTGGCTTTGCCGAACACGGCCATCTGC
>Ga0265298_10003126_pt1 | contig 22248 bp, 16 predicted proteins | sample AusTroGonzalo_MG_3_FD_193486 | JGI IMG/M metagenome (GOLD analysis project Ga0265298, IMG submission 193486) | Bovine rumen microbial communities from tropical cattle in Woodstock, Queensland, Australia - Gonzalo_01 | ecosystem: Host-associated > Mammals > Digestive system > Stomach > Rumen ...
TTGGCGTTTTCCTCCAGGATCAGACAGCGCGCATAACGGCGTTTCAAAGTGAAATCGGTTGGATCGATTTCCCCGGACGCGCCGTCCTGCCGGTCGTAAGTGGCGGAATTCGCGGCAAAAATATCGAAGTAAATGCCTCCGGCTCCGGCCGCCATGGCGCCTTTGACGCCGTCGAAGATCTTACGGTAATATTTTGTGCCCTGAACGATATAACTGCGGTAATTGGTGACCGGTTTTCCCACGGTCCACTGCCGGGTGAACCGGTACCGTCCGCGGGCATCCACGATCAGACAGTCGGTGTCATATTTGTCCTTGTCTTCCGGATAACGGGTCATGCGGATCTTCCGGGGTATCGGTTGGATGCTGGTCTCGAATTGCGGAACGATTTTCGCGCCGGGCAGTCCGGCGGCGATCCGGGTATCGAAATCCTGCTGGACTTTGCGGTAGGTTTTCAGCCATTCTTCCGCAGTTTTGCAGAGCGAGCCGTCGTAATAGCAGAACCACGGAGCGGTCATGATCCAGCGGGGACGTTTGCGGTCCATGGCCTTGAGAAAACCTCCGACGAAACGGCAGTCCGGATGCGGTTTCTGATAGGTGGTGGCGGAAAACTGGCAGTAACCCGGAATGGTGAAATTGGCCCCGATGTCGCGCCGGACCTGATTGATGAAAGTCCAGTAATCGCCCTTCATCCGGTAGATCCGCCATTTGAGGGTCCGCTGCGCTCCGGGATCGAGCGCCAGCTGATTGCTGCCGAAATGGAGCTCCGTCGACGAGCCGCCGGCAGTCATGTGGGCACGGGAAACCGTGTCGATCAGCATCACGCCCAGGGACTGGTCCGGGAATCCGGCGAAAATGGTCGGATTGGACGGCGAACCGACGTTGCTGACCGCAAATCGGGGATTGGTTTTGATCCCGCCGAAACGGAGTTCCTGCGCTTCACTGCCGAAATAAAGCTGCTGTTTCAGGATGATCCCGACGGGCTCTTTTCCCGGGTTGGCATAGGTATCGGTAAAGTCGATATGATTTCCGGAGAACCTGATCTCGCGGGTGAGGCTGTAGAACCGGCATTTCGCGTCAATGGTGAAGCCGCTGCCGTTTTTGCGGATCTGCGTCCGCCAGCCCGGTGCGCCGGAGTTCCGGTCGGAAACGGAGAAGGAATTCAGCACTTTCCCAGCATGGGGATAGGAGAAGAACGATTCCAGCAGGAGCTGTTTTTTCCCATGCGGGAAACGCAAGGCGCCGTTGGCGGAAAGTTCAAAGGTCTCTCCATTGTATTGGATCTGATGGGCGGCCTTGAAATCTTTCGGCACGATCACGGAATGGTTTTTGCGCGGCAGCAGGAAACCGAATTCGAGATTCCGGATCTCCACTTCATACCGGAAAGACGGATCAAGCATCCGGCTGGTGAAAGTGACCGTATTGCCCTTGCCCGGTTTGAGCATCTCGTCCAGCCGCAGGACGAACCAGGTGTTTTCGCGCAGCTGGGCGGCGTCTTTGATCCATTTCGGATTGATCCGGTCGAAATCGTCGGTGAAAAAGGTCAGATAGTTGCAGCCGGAAGCCAATGCCTGATCCCGATGGCCCGCCGCGGCAAAGAAATTATTGCGGTTGAGCAGACGGCTCCGGGCGTATTTGTCCTGTTCGTCCAGATTCTCGCCGTTGACTTTGATGTTGAGATAATTTCCCCAGCCTTCGAGTTCCTTGTATGCCATGCGGGTCTGGAAACGCAGGACGGGCAGCAGGGCGCCGGGATTGACGTTATCCGGCAGGGTGAAAGTGACGGACTCCCCGTGCTTGAGCACTTTCGTGCCTTCCAGCAGCTTCTTTCCGGCGGCCAGTTCCATCTGCAGCGCGAGCGGCTGTTCGGCCGGAGACACGTAACAGCCCATCTCCAGATTCCTCAGAAACAGGGGTTTGGAAAACTCGTTCTTCAATGTCAGTTCCGCTCCGCCTTGCCCGCAGAGACCGGCGCAGTCAATTACCATCCAGGTGCCTTCGCGGAGCTGTGCCTTATCCGTGATCGAAGGATCGATACGATCGAAACTGCGGCAGAAAAAGACGTTGTAATTGTTCAGGGAACCCATATTCTGATTCTTCCAGCCGGACGAACTGAACACCAGCCCGCGGTTGAGCAGCCGGACGGTCCCGTCGGGTTTCAGAATGTTCAAAGGCTTTCCGTTGAGCTGAAGTTTCAGATACTGGTTCCAGCCGGTGTTGCCTTCAGTCCGGACCTGAAAACGGAGAACGGGCCTGCCGGTCACTGCCGGAAATTTAAAAGACATCTGCGCTCTGGGCGCCAGCGTTATAATACCGGGGATCCGCAGCCCGTTCTTCAGCTGAAAAGCGGCAGCATGGGAACCATCGGGTTTGAGTTCTGTTTCGGTCCGGGCAGTTCCTGATTCCGCTCCAAAGAAAACCGGAACCGCCAGCAGCCAGACAGCCAGCGCGATGATTTTTTTCCTGTCCATAGTTCGTATTTCCGATGGGTTATTTTTTGTATTGCGCGTCGAAGAAATTGATCAGAAATCCATTGTTGAGACAGTTTTTCTGGCCGCGGGGAACGATCAGGGATTTCACCGTGCCGGAAAGATACAGCACGTTGACGTTCTTCCGGTGATTGTAAACTCCCGGATACAGGGTCCGTTCGCTCAAGCTTTTGTTCTGGTTGCCGGTATATCCCCACGAAAGATCATAGCAGATCGCCGAACCGGGCGGATCGCGCCTGGTGATCTCCCGGCGGTTGCAGTCCCACAGGTTGATGTTTTTGGTGCGCTTGGAACCGGCTGCTTTTATCGCAATGATTTCATAGGAAACTTCCTCGTTGTTATAATTGAAATATTTACTGTCGCTGGGGCATTTGAAGGCGCTCACGCGGATCGAGAGGTTGCTTTTGACCGATTCTGACGTAGCCTGGGCCTTGACGCTGAAATAACCGTTGGAAACCAGTTTCCAGAATGCCAGCGTGGCTCTCGCGTCGCCGCAGACCGTTCCGTATAGATTGTCGCTCCTGTCATGTTTCGGATTGGTGCTGATCCAGTCATTGTTGTCCAGACTGTATCCCAGTGTGGCCAGGCCGATCTGCTTGAGTTTGCCTATGCAGCCCATATTGCGGGCCTTTTCCCGGGCGTTGTTCAGCGCCGGCAGCAGAAGCGCCGCCAATATCGCAATGATGGCGATCACCACCAGGAGTTCTATCAAGGTGAAGATCCCGGCCGATCGGTTTGAAACCGGAGAAGACAAGTTGAAATGTTTCATGCTGTTTTTCCTTTCATTTGACTTTTTGTTCCCGCTATGATATATTATACCCCGGAAATTTGAATACGGCAATATCGCTTTGTGCAAAAATAATTCAGGATTCATGCAAAATTATGGAATCGGTGATCTATCCGCTGTCGAAGCTCAAGCGTCTCCTTGCTTTTCCTTATCCGCTGGATGAGATCGGGCTGATGGTCAATCATTTTTCCTGGCACAAAAACCATCGGATCAACCGCTATTTCATCTGTTTCGGGTTCAACAAGGAAAAATACAATTCCTCCGAAGTGGACCGCCGTCCGTCTTTTTCCATTGTCGCGCCGGGAGCAGTCCTGAACACCCAGTCGGTGGTCCGGCATGACGAACTGTTCTTTTCCTATTCGGTCGAAGTTTCACAGAAGTTGAAAGCCGTATTCGGTTCGCTTCCGCAGGGACGTTTGCGCTTCAAATTTCCCGCCGATGAGAAATTCATGCAGGACCTTCAGCAGATCCGTTCCCTGCTGAAAGAGCGGATGACCCTGGGGACCGCGGACAAGCTGGATGCGCTGGCGCTGGAAATGACTTTTTCCATGATCGCCGATGCCGGTTCTTCCGAGTCCAAACTGGAACCGCTGAATGCGGAGATCAAGCTGGAAGAGATCGCCGAGAAACTGCGGCGCGGCGCCAAGCTGGAAACCCTGATCCATCAATACGGCTACAGCCGGCGGGGATTCTATTATGAATGGAACCGCTATTTTTCGGTTTCGCCCAAACAGCTGCAGCTGGACGCGAAACTGGAAAAGGCGCGGTGCCTGCTGCTGGGCTCCACGCTTTCCATTGCGGAGATCGCGCAGGATTGCGGTTTTTCCAGCCACCGGTATTTCCACGAATGTTTTCTGCACCATTATCTGTGCACGCCAGGGGACTACCGCAAACGCTATAAGTCAGCGAATTCATCCCATCAGTGATCCGGCGTCCGCACCCTGGAAAATCTCAGGATTTCCGCTCCGCCATGCTCGATAATCAATAGAAAAAACTGATGTTCAGCATGGGATAATCGCAATAATCCTTTCATCCAGAAATACATACCGGTGTCTGGCCGAAAGGGTGACATCACAATCGGCCCGACCGCCAAGGACCGATATGATCCCCGATTCCGGCGCTGTTACGGGAACTTCCTCCAACGTTTCCGACCGCAGTACGAATCCAAGAGGATCCCCTTTTTTCACTCGCTTTCCGACCGTCAATCCCGGATGATGAATGAACAAACCTGCAGCAGGAGCGCCGATATCTATTCGGTTCCTGATTTCTACCGGTTTTTCTGTCGGGGGCTGAGGCATTTCATCCAGAAGGCCGAATTCAGCGGCCAGATTTTCCAGTACCCGCAGGCCGCGATCGATTTCCCGATCCGACAAATCATATTGTCCGGAAAGCTCCACTCCTATGGAAATTTTTCCGGCGGATTCCGCCTTGTACCGCAGCGATCCTTTCCAATCGTCTTCCCGTTTGATGCAGCGGATCAGCGGCATAGCGGTTGCATAACCCAATTTCTCCCATTTCGGATCCGGCCGCACCGCGACCATAGGCGCATAAAATTCCGGATAACAGTGCAAATCCACTAAATAGTCGGCATCTTTCAGAATATGATCCCACCAGAAAGCCGCCAGACGGGCAATTTCGTTGCCGTCAGTTTCATTCCACAAAGTCTGCATGTTCCGCGCGGATTCAATATAAGGACGTCCTCCGCCCAGATCCGAACTCGGCATACGCAGACGCAATGCAAACGGATTGGCAAACGGAATTCCGATAAAGGTTCCTCTTTTTAATTCATTTTCATATTTCCGCACGAAATTTCTGATTGCAGCACACCCATTCAGTTCATTACCATGCTGTTCTGCCATCGCCGCAAAAACAGGACCTGACTCGCGTCCGATAATCTTCCAGGCACATAATGGCTCTACTCCGCCATTGCTCAACGGAAAATCGAGATGAATGATTTCCAGCATTGCAACTATCCTTTCTGCATGTTGTAAAAACAATTTTCAAAACCTGCGAGTGACGAGTTCTCATGTCTCGCTGCAAGAGTATAATATACCGATTCTCCGATAAAATGCAAAGAAGATAAATTGAAAAAAATACACATCAAAAAACTCAAACAAAAACCGGAAAAAATTGGGCAAAACACGTAATCCGGAGCATGGGATCGGAATCCGGCGGCCGGATGATTCCCGTTCCGCTGTCCTTTTCCCCTTGAATCAGTAATCCAGCTCCTTCACGATTTCCCGGAGCTTGGCCTCGACCCGGTTCCGGATCGAATAAATGGAGATTGCCGGCACCCGATAAAGCTCTGCCAGCGTCTTGACCTTGTAATTGCGGATGTCCAGCAGATAAAAGATCTGGTAATGCCGCAGACTGATCGTCTCCTTGAGCTTTTCCATCCCACGGGAGAGAATGTGTTCCCGCCATTCCTCCTCAAAAAGATCCGTCTGGGAGGCTTCCTCCTGCTCTTCATACGGGATGCGTTCCTGCCGGTAGATCCGGCGGAGAATGTCGCACGCCCTCGCATGAATGATCCGCCTCAGATAATCCCGGAAGCGCCCTTTGCATGGGTCGTAAACAAAACCGGGCATCTGATTGGAAAGCGTCAGCATGACTTCCTGCACCAGGTCCTCGAGATTCTCGTTTTTCAGACCGCAATCCCGGCCATGCAGCCGGATCAGCGGCGAGTAAAAGTTGTAAAACCGTTCCCAGGCAAGTTCATCCCCGGATTTCGCGCCATTCAAAATGTCGTAATCCGTTGCAAACTTCATTGTCCACCTTCCCTCATCTTCCTTGTTCTTTCTCTCTGCCGCACAGCGTTTCAGATTCATTTTCCATTGCCAATATAATTGTCTTTTTTGAAAATTTCAAGCGATTTTTTATAAAATTTTAATTATTTTTAAAAATAATATGCAATAAACATGAGCTGTAATAAACAGAATATTTACATTCATTCCGGATCGCGGACCATACTGAAAAAACCGATTCCGGACTTGAAAAACACCATATCCATGCTATAGTTTTCCGCAGAATATTACAGTTCATCATTCAAAAAAAAAGGAGCCGCCATGAACTCCAGATTGTTCGAACTTCTCAGCCGGACCGTATCCAAAGAACAGATCCGCCGCAACACCGAGGAACTGCACCGTCTGGAAGGTAATGAATCCAATTCGAATTTCCGGGCATCCACCGATTTCGCACTGAAAATGATGCAAGAAGCCGGGTTCGAGCAGACCGAGCGGATCGTGCTGCCGGCAGACGGCAAAACTACATATTTTGACTGCATCATGCCGCCGGCCTGGGACTGCACGGGACGCTCATTCATCCGGCTGGATGATGACAGTCTGACCGAGGACGAACGGCTGATCGCAGACAGCGACAAGGATCCGTTCAACGCGGGAGTCTGGGGCGCGCCGACCCCGGAAGGCGGCATCGACTGCGAGATCGTCGATTACCGGAATACGGGAGCGGATGCCGAAGCCTTACGCGGACGGCTGGTCCTGCTGGACGGCTTTTCACAGGATCAGTATAAGTTTGTTTCGCTGAACGGCGGCACGGGGGTGGTTATTTCCGATTCGGCCTGCGGCGAAGAATATCCGGATTACTGCCGCTGGTGCAACGCGATCGGTTTCACCGGCTGGTATCATACCGCCGAAGACCACCGCATCCCCGTCTTTTCCATCACGCCCCGGCGGGCGGCTTTCCTGCGGGACCGTCTCGCCAAAGGAAAGGCGACCGCCCATGCGGAAGCCCGCACCCGCATCTATGAAGGCGAATTCTACACGCTGACGGGGATCATTCCGGGCAGTTCGAAGGAAGAGATCACCATGGTGGCGCACATGTATGAACCCTTCCTGCCGGACGATTCGGCGGGCGGCGCCGTGATCTGCGAGATCTGCCGCTCGCTGAAATCACTGATCGCCCAGGGGAAACTGCCGCCGCTGAAAAAAACACTGCGGATCGTCCTCTCGATGGAACGCTACGGTTTTTCCCAGTATTACCTCGACCGCGAGCGCAATGCCCGCACCCTCACCGTGTTCAGCTTCGACAGCTGCTGCCATTTCCCGGGCAGCAAGGATCTGCCGCGGCTGAAGATCCGCCAGTCTTCGATCATCCGCCCGTCCTTCATGGACTGGTATCTGCCGGAATTGTTCCGGACACAGATGCCGGAGGTGAGTTTCCTGCTGGAACGGGGCTCTCTTTCCGATGACACGTTCTGTTCGGACGACTGGATCGGGATCCCGTCGCTGTGGACCCACTCCGCCCATTACCGCTATCATCACAATTCCGGACCGAGATTCATGGCCGCCGACTGGGATCTGGCTTATGACGTTGCCCGCGGCATGGGCACGCTGATCGGCACCATCGCCACCGCGGATGCGGCCGAATTCAAACAGATCGCGGCCGAAACCGCGGAAATCGCCAAAACCGAACTGGCCGAACGCTTCACCGCGGTCCGCTATGCACATAAAAAAGGCAATCTCAACTGCCGCGAGGCCGCCGACAAGATCCGGTTCCTGGCTGAGAAAGCGGCGGAACGCCTTCTTTCGATCAACCGGTTTGCGCCTGATGCCGTCCAGCCGGAAGAACTGGAATTCCTGACCGAACTGGCCGACACCGCCCTCACCGGCATCCGCAAGACTTCCGGCGAACCGGAACTTCACGGAGCCATGGCAAAGGCGGCGAAACTGGTCGTCACCCGCCTGGAGCCCGGAGTCCTGATGTCGATGGCCAAAGTCCCTCACGCCGAAAGACACCGCAGCACCATCGAGCTGGTCCTTTACATCCTGCTGGACGGCAAACGTTCGCTCTACGATGCCATGAAACTCTATGAATACGAAATGGATGTCACGTTCGGCGACAATGATTATCAGAACCAGATCAACATGCTCCGGTATCTGGAAAAATACGGTTACGTGAAGATCAGCGAACGGTAAACACCTGTTTCCGGTTTTTTTTCGGAATCGCACTTGACATTTCAATTTCCGGGAATATACTACGTGTCAATAAGGGGCATAATGTAACAGGGAGACCATCATCATGGCAGAAAAACTTCCCGGCGGGAATGAGACAATTCTGGTTGTGGACGATCAGGAAACGGTGTGGGATTTTCTGATCGAAGCGCTGCAGAATCTGGGTTATTCGGTAATTCTGGCGGAAAACGGCCTCGATGCCGTGGAGATCTGCCGTGAGAATCCGGGCCAGATTGATCTGGTCATCCTGGATATGATCATGCCGAAGCTCGGCGGACACAGCACGTTCTATCAGATCCGCGAACTGGATCCCAACATCAGCGTCCTGCTCTCCAGCGGATATGTTTCGCCGACCGCGGTCAACGACCTGCTGGCCAACGGCGCGGCCGGTTTCCTGCAGAAACCCCATCGGATCAGAACCTTGGCCGAAGAATTGCGCCGCATCCTCGATGCCAGAAAACCGGCGCAAAATTGAGTTTCGCTTCCGGTTTTTAACACGCTCTGTTCCCGTATTGGTTGATCGGCCTTCCGGGATTCCGGAAAATTTTCAAAATCCGGTCCAATATGTCTTGACTTTTATACCTTTTGAGATTATATTGCCATGGTGTCGGCAATTGAGCACGAATTGCCGACACCATGAAACAGTTTTTATCGAAATTGATTTGCTGCACAAAATCGTTTTGATCCGCACCTTGATGGGCTGAAAGTCAAGGGTTCGGATCAAATTTTCAATCCATATCGGGAACAGTGCATTTTAAAACGAAAAACGGCCCGGTGACTTATTCCGGACCGTTTTTTCCGAATGAAGCTGTCAGAGCTTATCCCTGCGTGATGGCTTCGGCCGGGCATCCGGCAACACAGGCTCCGCAATCGATGCAGGTGCCTTCATCAACGGACGCAGCGCCGTCCTTCATGGTGATTGCTCCAACCGGGCAGGTACCCGTGCAAGCTTCGCATCCGACACATTTCGATGAATCAACTTTTGCCGCCATAATCAACTCCTCCTTTTTCCAGTCCCGCAGATGGCTTCCGCGGGCAAGTAAGGTAAATTACACCATGAACGGGATTACGTCAAGTAAGAAATACGGATTTTTCCATTTTTCAGCGGACAAATCTGCAAAAAAAAGGAAAAAATCGGCAATCGGCTCTTGCATTTTTGCGAAAACGGAGTATATTAAACGGCATTAAGCGCACCTGTAGCTCAATTGGATAGAGCGTCTGGCTACGGACCAGAAGGTTGCAGGTTCAAGTCCTACCAGGTGCACCACTTCATTTTCTTTGCCCATCTCCCAAAAAACAACACGTTCCGGCTTTCTTTCTTCTCCATTTGCCATATCTTCTCTTTGGGCGATCCTTTGATTTTTCAAGGATGCACGCTGCCGCTTGCCGGCTTTTCCCGGACGGAGATCAGCATCAGCATCCCTTCGAAGGCGGGCAGTTCCACTGTATCACCATGGAAAGAAACCTTTGAAGTCCCGTCCAAGGTCACCACCTCATAACCGGCTTCCTGCATGGCAGGAGGCACTTTGATCCGGCTGGCGGGAACCGACGTCGGCGCGGAAATCAGAACGGCGGCGACTTTCCCGTCCCGTATCTTGATGACCGGCTGCGCGGCGGGATGCAGTTCGAAGGAGATTTCCGGATCGAAGATCTGTTTCCAGTTGTCCGGCACAAAACGGATCGCCAGCTTCCATTCCGCTTTGGAAACATCATGCTGCGGGATGTCGATTTTCACTGCGGAAAGGTCCTCGAACGGAAGGGCTTCCCGTTCGCGGTATTTCTCATCGTTGGAGCCGTTTTCATACCCGGCCAGATACAGCTTGCCCTGGTATTTGCGGATTTTTTGGACTACGGCGTCACTAAGACAGTTGGCATTGGGGAGGATGAAACTTGAGCATTGCGCCATCGAGGCTTCATCCAGTTCATCGCCGCAGGAAGCTATCACGCGGTAGGGGATATGGTTCCGGAGCAGACTTTCCGAACAGCGCAGATAGGCGTCGGCCGCCTTTTTCGAGAGCGTCAGCGAATCCTCGGAATACAGCAGTCCGACCGGTTCGTAATCCGGCAGGGCAAACAAGGGTTCCCATTGCCGCGCCAGTTCATGCAGACGGTCCAGGACCGGTTTTCTGGCTGCGATCCGTTCCCTGTTGAGACCGCCGCCGCGCAGGGGTTTCATGATGATCCGGTCCACTGGAATGGTGTTTCCGAACAGGGATTCGAACAGCGGTCCGCTGTATTCTCCGCCTGCCACGGAATCCCCGCCCGCATCCGAGTCGTTCAGCGGGACCGCGACCGAATGGAGCGCATGGCTGAGTTTGATGTCGTGCTGCTGGGAAATCACGCAGTCTTTGCCGTCCCAGCTGGGTTGGTTGCCGGTCTGGGAAAGCGGGACATCCAGCCAGGGAACGATTTTCGCCGGCGGCGTGTTCCAGAAAATGTAACTTTCGCGACGGGGCATCACCGGAACATTCCCCGAAATGAGGCAGTCCGGATCGATGGCTTTGATCACATCGCGGTAATGCTTCATGGTCCGGGCGATCATATCATGCCGGAACCGGATATACTCGACCGCGACCGGATCCATGATCTCATTGGGCATTTTCTCCGGCGGCATTTCCACGAACTGCGGATCCAGAAAATCATATCCGGCTTTCTCCAGCTGCCGGGCAAAGAGTTTCCGGCAGTCCGGACAATAGCACGGATAATTGATCAGATTGTCGAACATGACGCCGTCGAACTCGCTTGACCCGACGATCCGCGCGATGACCTTGTCCATGTATTCCAGATATCCGGGACGGTTGGGACACGGGATCCAGCGCCAGTAGGAATCCAGATAATTCCACAATTTCCCGTTGCGGTCGACCGAACACCAGTCCGCCAGGTTCGGGATCTCCCGCCGCATGATCTCCGGATACACCGACGCATGCTGGATGTAGGCGAGCACCTTGATCCCGTGTTTACGGCAGTTCCGCGCAAACGAAACGACGTTGGGGAAATCCGCTTTTTCCGCTTCCCAGCCCAGTCCTTTGTAGCAGCGGCAGTGGAGCAGATTCAGATGCAGCGACGCCATCGTTTCGGCGCATTCCTCGCTGTCATACCAGTGATGCCATTTTTCCAACCACCGGGCGCCGCCCGGGACGCCGCCGGTCGATTTGCGGCCGATCCGGCGATACATCGAAAGCGGTTCGTGATTGCCGAAGGTCCAGATGAAGCGGTTCGGATGTTTCTGAATTTCCATGTCAGTCCTTTCAATAAATCGTTTCAGTTTTTATCTCTTTTTTCGTCGTCCAAAGGCAGAGACCATACCGGACGTTTGCGGAACGGAGTGCGGAACTTCCGTTTGAGCACGCCTTTTTCCTCCAGATGAACATAGCAGGCGGTATCGCAGGCACGGCCGCACATGCTCGAAACCATCGCATGTTTGACCGGCGGATAAAAACGGATCTGGTCAATGATCTCCCGCGCCCGTTCCGGCGTTAGATGCGCTTCCCCGGCGATGATTTTCAGCCGTTCAGGATCGTCGGCGAAAGAATCCGGCGGCATGAAGGGATTCTTGTGCCGGTTTGCTCCCTTGTAATAGGCGGCGCACTGCCACGAATCGCGCTTGCCATCCTCGCTCAGCGCATGTCCCGGACACGCTTTCACGCATTCCCCGCAGCGGTCGCACAAATGCGGTTTCACCGGTTCGTCCGGCGGCAGTTCCGCATCGGTCAGGATGAATCCCCACCTCTGGTTCGGACCGAAATCGTCGGTCAAGATCGAACCCGAAAGTCCGATCTCCCCGAGACCGCAGTCCACCGCGCATTTTTCGAAATCCAGCATATTTTCCGCTTTCCGTCCGCGGTAGATCTCATCGTAGGCGACTTCGAAATTGGTGTCGCCTTCCTGCTGCATCACCAGCTGGAAACGGCGCTGGGGCAGGGCTTCGAAACCCGCATCCTCCAGCACGGAACAACCCCGCAGCAAAGCGCCGGGGATCATGACTTCCTCCACGGTCTCCACCGAGGTGGTATACTGATAATACACGGTTCCTTCCTCGATCCCGCGCCGCGTGCCGCGCAGCTGCCGGAAGGCAACGCAGATCACCGTTTTCGCTTCGGGGAAGATTTTTTTCACCGCGGGATCGCGCATCCGGTCAGCACTGCCGAAAAAGACCAGGTCGGCGGCGCTCTTTTTCAAGGCGGCAATGATTTTTTCTTTCAACTGATTCATAATGCACCTTTCCCTTTCAGATGGCGGTAACAGGCCATGTCGCAGGCGCGGCCGCAGATGCACGGGATATATCCCGTCGAACGGCTGGGCAGGAAGTCGATTTTCCTGTAGATCTCCCGGGCGGATTCGCGGTCGAACTGTTTCTCCCCGGAAATGATCGACTCGCGTTCGGGATCTCCCGCGAGAAAACTCTCATTCATGAACGGATTGGTCTTGTGCGCGCCGCGGTAATATACCGCGCACTGCCAGGTGTTGACGCCGTTTCCCGTGATGGCCTTGCCCGGACACGCTTTGAGGCATTCGCCGCAATGGTCGCAGAGGTTCGCCCCGAACGGCGGATCGCATTCCAGCGGGGCGTCGGTCACGATGAACGCCATGCGCAGGAACGGCCCGAGTTTCGGTGCGATCAGGTGTCCGGAATCCCCGGCCCGGCCGAGTCCGCAGATCTCCGCCGCTTTGTTGAAGTCGATGATCACATCCGGCACCGGTTTGCCCGGCTCGACCGCCTCGGCATTGGTCAGTTCGTAGGTGTCCACCAGTTCCGGATTCGTCGTGTGGTCGCCTTGGATCCGCAGATTGGAAACATTGCGCTGCAGACAGGCGTCGAACCCTTCGTTTTCGATCAGAGCTCCCATTTTCAGCAGGAAAATCTCGCTGAGGTCCTCGTCGATGTATTTGACTCCGATCTGCGTATATTGCATATACTGGGTATGGTCGTTCATGGTGCGGTAAAGCGCCCGCGGCACCCGGAAAAGGAATCCGATGATGCACTTGGCGTCCGGCAGGATCTCCAGCGGATCGCGCTGTTTTTCCGTGCCGGCAAAAAGCCGGATGTCTCCGATCCCGACTGCGGCCGCGCCGTATTCGAACGCCTTGCGTTTGATGATTTCAGCATTGATCATGATGGTCTCCTCCTCAACGGTCCATGACCCAGGCTTTGCCGGTGCGGAGGGGTTCCTTGAAACGCCCTTCCATGCAGCCGCCTTTTTTCTCGAGCATGCTCACGCAGGCGCGGATGCAGCCGCCGCATTTGGCCATATTGTAACCGACCCAGGTCGGGAAATATTTTTCCAGTGCGCGGTAGACTTTCATGATCTCCTTTTCGTTGGCGGCGGCTTTGCCTTCGAGCAGGTCGAGGTCGCCGTTTTCATTCTTGTCCCACACCGCTTTCGGGACGAACGGATTGAATTTCGGGCCGCCGTGCGTGTAGAACGCATAGCATTTCCATTCGTCGAGCTTGCCCCATTCGCAGATTTTCCCGCCGATGTTGACCTGGATGCTTTCGGTCCGGCTGAGGCATCCGCCGGGGCATTCGCGCACACAGGCGAAACAGCGGCGGCAGAGCGGTTTGCCGCTGTAAAGCGGATCGGGTTCCAGTTCGGCGTCGGTGAAGATGAACGCCACCCGCTGCAGAGGGCCGAAATTCTTGGTCAGGAACATTTTGCTCCAGCCGATCTCACCGAGCCCGCAGGCGACCGCCGCCAGCCGGAATTGGAACTGCAGATCGGGCGGGACCTGTCCCGGGCGCGCCGGTCTGGTGAACTGCACGGACCGGTGATGGGCGGTTTTGCGTTTGGCCTGGTTCATGACTTCGATCTGCTCTTCCGGCGAAAGCGTGTTGCCCGGCGAACCGTCCATGTCCGACACGCAGCCGCGTGCGCCGGTGTTCCGGTAGATGAACGCCTCCCAGCCATGGTCCTCGATCAGCTGTCCCACCTGATACAGCACGGATGGCGCGTAGATTTCATTGATGCCGCCGTAGGCCATGGATGGATACTGATAAAACTGGGTGCCTTCCTCGATGCCGCGCTGGACGCCGCGGGGGATCCGAAACACCATGCCGATGACGGATTTGGCCTCCGGAAAGAGCATGCGCGGATCCATTTCCCGCGGAGCGCCTTCGAACCGGGCCATGTTCCCGATCCCGCACATGTCCGCTCCCGCCGCCAGTGCCGCTTCCTTGATCATTTCGCTGGTCAACATGTTTTTTCTCCTCGTTATTTCAGAACTTCCGTATATTTTTCATCCAGAACGACGGTCGCCTTTTCCTGAACTTCCCGGCAATAGCCGCATTTTTGGCAATCGCGTCGGCAATTCATCCTTTTTTCCGCGTAATCGGAGGGCATTTTCCGGTTGGACAGGATGCCCGGCAGCAGCACGCCGGAATGTGCCGGCTCGGTCAGGTCCAGCAGATTGCCGCGCCATTCACCGGAAAAATATGCGCTCACCACCGCCAGCGGATTGAAATTCGTCCGCGTCGCCAGCTTCATGCCGTCGCACCAATCATCATAAATCTGCACGTCTTCCGGACGGATGAAGTTCGTTTTGCTCAGCAGTTCCTTCCGGTGATCTCCCTTTTTCAGATAAACCGTACATTCGCCGTGGAACTCGAACGCGTTGTCCATTTCCGCAACCTCGTGCTGATGCGCCACCAGATTGTCGTGAAAAGTCCGCGCCGAACAGAAATTGAGGCAGCCGCTGTTGGCCAGCAGATACATCTTCTTGCCGCGTACATGGCAGAAATCGCGCATCCGCAGGATCGTTTCCCGGTCGTAATTGTATTCCCGTTTCAGGTAGAAGGAATCAAAATAGTCTTCGAGATATTCCACGCCTTCCGGGGTGCCGATCTCCATATTGACCGAGGCGCGGATCTCCAGTCCGGGAAAGTTGGTCCGCAGGAAACGAGCGATCAGCGGCGAGGCGGTCGTGACTCCGGCGACCGAATATTCCCCGATCAGAAAATCCACCGTGTCGCCCAGATGCTGGAAAAAGCTCCGCGCCAAAGTCTGCCGTCCGTAGCAGTTGCCGTTCAGCAGCAGACAAAGCCGGATTCCCGCTCCGGCGAACTGCTTCAGATCGTCCGCCAGGTTCCGCTTGACTGTCTCCGAAGGAATGATCCCCCGTCCGGTCGTGAAATCGCCCCATGGAAAATAGACTTCGGAAACCTTCTCACGATGCTTGAGAAGATACTCGATGAACGCACGGTTATCCTGATATCCCACCTGAAATTTCATTTTTCAGTCCCGAATTTCATTAATAACTGTCTCCGTAATACAGTTAATAATATAACCGACATTTTTCAAAAGTCAAATGCGGTCTTGAAAAAAAACGAAAACGGAATTATATTGCGGCATGATCACGATCAAGGAAATAGCCCGCCTGGCGGGGGTATCCGCGAAGACCGCGGAACGGGCGCTCTCCGGAGCGACCAAAGACATACGGCGCGATGCCAGGGAACGCGCCGAACGGGTCCGGCAGATCGCCGAGGCGCACGGCTACCGTCCCAGTGAACTGGCACTGGCGCTCCGCCGCGGCGGCGTCCGGTCCATCGGTTTCCTGACCGACATTCTGACCGACCAGTTTCTCTCGGCCGCGGTGGAAACCGCGATGGATGAAGCCGCGAAACAGCAATACCGCGTGTCGCTGCAGGTGGTCCGTTTCGATAGACAGCAGACGCTGGAATCGCTGAAACTGCTGCTGGCCTCGGGCATGGACGGGATCATCACCTCGTGCTGTTCCGGCCAGCTTCCGCAGCGCCTGACCCAAACACTGGAACTGCAGAAATATCCGCTTTTCACCTTATGCGGACAGAGCGGTTACGATTTTTCCAGCGACGCGCCGGATTATTCCGAGGCGCTTCCGCAGGCTGTCCTGTCATTGGTGAAGAAAGGCCATAAACGGATCACCTTGTGCCTCTTTGAAGGGAAAGAGGCGGACAATGCCCGGAACGGCAATCTGTTCGCGGAATCCTGCAAACGCTTGGGGGTCGAGGCGGATCTCCGGATCCATCAGGATCTGCGTCAGGCGGCCGAACTGGCCGACCAGCGCCTTCCCGCCCTGATCTTATACGGCAAATATTCGATGCGGGTCTATCAGGACCGCTGCGCCGAACTGGATTTCCATCCGGATGTGGTCGGGATCTACAATGAATGGACGGTGGCGGCGGCACTGAATTTTCCGTTGCATGGAATCATTCTGGAACAGGCGGAGGCGGCGGTCCGTGCGGCGGTCCGGCAGGTCCTGAGCCAGATCGAAGGAAACGGGATCCGGCATATCTTGCTGCCTGCCAAATTTGTCCATGGAAAAGAACTGCGCTCCATGAAAATCCCCGACCTGACCAACCAGCGTCTGTTCGATTATCAGTAATTCCGCTTCCGGTCAGTCCAGTTTCAACACCAGATAACCGTATTTCCCGGTCACATCCAGACTGATCCCTTCGGGCGGGACCTTTCCGGCAGTGTGCAGCGTGAGCGACGGCGTTTTCTCCACGATCATGATCGCCCTGCCGGCCGCGGCTTCCGGCAGACGGACCGTCTTGTTCTTCAGGTCTTTGTGGAAATCGAGATAAACCATCAGGGAATCGTTCTCGTAATGGCACAGGAAATCGGTGGCGTCCGGTTCCAGCTGCGGATCGAAATACTGCTTGAAAGTCACCGTTTCCACCGTTTTCCCCGGCGGATTTTTTCGGAAAGTATAGGCGATCGGATACATCTTTTTGGTCTCCCGGAAACTGTAAACATTTTCCCGTTCGAGATTGCCGCCGTCCTTGCGGGTGCAGCCGCTGATGAGCGAATAGCCGAGCGCGATGCCGTAGACCGGTTTCTCATCTCCGGCGACCCGGATATAGCGGTCCGGCAGATCCTTTTCATCCAGGGCGGCCGTTCTGGGGACCTTCATGCGCATCTGCATCGTGTCCGGTATTTTATAGACAGCACTGAGATCGCATGGGATGTCGGGATATCCGGAATTTTTCCGGTTGTCCTTCAGGACCAGCGGTTTCAGTTTCGGGACGTAAAACCAGGTGTTCTTCTGTTTGGTGATCGCGCCGCCGCCCCAGCCATACATGAGGTCCATCGAGGAGACCCGGGAAAGCGTGGCATGATATACCGCTTTCCGGTAATTGACCACCGCGCCGCGGGGCTCGAACCGGAATTTGTTGAAATAGGTCGCGAGCGCCGGCAGTTTCATGTATTCCGGACGCTTTTCCCGCAGTTCCGGAGTATGGACATATTCCATCTTCTTGCCGCTCCGCCAGTCGGCCAGAAGTTCCTTTCCCGGATTCCGTTTCACCGACTGCACGATGAAATACGGATCCAGCACATCATGCACGAAAATGAAATCGACGAACCGGCATTTGACTTCGGTTTTGTCGGGGACGGGCGTTTTGCCGTCCGCCAGCAGACGGTTGTCGGTGATGCGGTTGGCGGGATAAAGCTGCGCGTCCTGGGATTTGGTGAACGGCAGTTTTTTCCCGTTGTAAAACAGTTCCGATTTTCCGTCATGGCGGTGGAACGAAGGACGCACGGTGCTGTTTTTCCCTTCCGGATGGATCAGAATATGATCCTTGTCGGGCAGATTCATGATGACATACACATTGTTTTTCCTGTCCGTGATCACACCGCCGAAATCTTTCCGGGTCAATCCGTGACCGGGAACGGTGAGAAGGTTCGCGGACGCGGCCCCGTGATTGCCGCTCATGGTGGAATAGCCGCCCAGCGGCGCGGTCGCGGCATATTCATCGCCGTTCAGATGCAGCAGGAGGCCTTTCTTCATCACATCCTTCATTGGCAGATCGCGGTCCACCAGATAGGCCGCTTCGTTGGCGTAGAACCAGTTCCGGATCACCAGATCCTGTTTCTCCGAATATCGGCTGCGCACCAGAAAATCATAACCATCCCGGTAAACTGTCACCGTTTCGTCGGAAAAAGCAGAAGATACCGCGGCCAGAGCCAAAGCAAAAAGCAGCAGAAGTTTCATCGTTTACATCTGAATTTATGATTGATATTTTATTTCCGTTTCCGGATGATGATGCAGGACCATGCGGTATAACTGAGGCAGGTCGAAAAGCTTCATCATCCCGAAAAGAAACACCGTGCAGCGCAGATCCCGGCGTTCGCTGATGAAACTTTCCGGCACGCCGCTGATCCGGATTCGCGCAACTCCCGGCAGTGGCCCCATGGCGGCTGCATACGCGATCATCAAACCTGCATGACCGCGGCCTTCCAGGGTGATTTCCCGGCATCCGGTTTCCCGGAGCAGCGCCAGCGCGGCAAGGATGTCGCGGACCCGGCCTCCGGCAAGGGAATCGCCCATCAGGCGGGCGGAATTGTCCAGAAAATATTCCGGGCCGAAGATATGGTCATATTCCCTCCCCGTCGGACCGGCGCCGGACTGACTTTCGCCGATCCCGCGCATGTCCAGGAAAAAAGTATTGCAATCGTCAGCCGGAAGTTCCGCCAATTCTTTCGCGGACGAGTTTTCCGCGATGACCAGGCGGGCCTTTTCCACGGACGGGACCAATACCGTCAGCGACTTGTTCCGTTTATACAGCACGGCAGTCGCGGAGGAGCCGCGGTCCGTATTCCATGCCCAGCGTCCGACACTTCCGTTCTGTGACAGATTAACTGGCCGCAAAATACGGTAATCCGGCACTTCCGGCGTCAGGGTCCTGACTTGCAGGGTCTGTTTCAGGTATGCGGATATCTTTTCCGGATCTTCGGTGAAAGAAGTTTTCTTCCAGCGTTCCAGATGGATCTGCGGAATCGATCTGACACCCGGCAGATCGATCACTTTCCCGCCCGGGGCCACATTCCCCTCTTCCGGGGTGACCGGGACCATGCCTTCCGGCTCTTTCGCGTCTTCTTTGCCCAATACCCTGCGGGTGAAGAAGGCATATGCCGCTTCCCGGCCGTTGAGAAGGAAACCGTGGTTCCCCTTCCCCAGGTGGAACTCGAAATTCTCCTCCCTGCCGAGCAGCTGGTAAATGTGCCGGATATCACGGCAGGCAATGGCGCAGCCGCGGGGGTCGACAAAATCGTTGTCCTGTTCGATCAGCAGAAGCGGTTTCGGCGCCCCGATGATCCCGAAATCCGGACGGTCGCATCCGGCGGCAAGCATCCCGGCCGGCGAACTTTCCGCATCGGTGGGCTGTTCGTTCCTGAAAATGGTGCGGAAAGTGTTCATATGGCACGACGACGCGGAAAATCCGATCCGGTCCTCCAGCCCATGCAGATAGTAGGTCATCTGTCCGCCGCCGGAATTTCCCGTAACCGAAACCGGGCCAGGCAGGACCTCCGGACGGGCCGCCAGGGTGTCGATGGCACAGCGGGCGTCGTTGATGAAATCGGCAGCCGGCGAGGTGCCGGACAACGTGCAGAACCGTCCGATCAGATTATGCTGGGCGGTTGGATCCGGCGCATCCTGAAATTGTGACATTTCCCCCTGCCCGATGGGATCGAAGGTCAGCACCGCAAACCCTTTGAGCGCCAGCCCGAATGCGGCATACTGATACGCGTCCGCATATTTCCCGTTGGCGCTGTGCCCGCAGGAAAAAAGCAGTCCGGGCATCCTTTCGCTCTGTTCCCTGCGGATAAACCATCCCGAACACCAGCGGTCCTCCGCACAGCGGAAGAGGATTTTGTCGACCAGAGTCCCGTTCGCCCGGAAGGTCCCGGTTACCCGGAATTCCGGTTTCGGCCGTTCCGGCAGGGATAGGAGCTTTCCGAGCTTCATTTTGGTTTCAGCGATATAATTTTCCGCATCGGCGGCAGTTTTCAGCGACATGACGGCCTGCTGCCGTTTTTCGAACAGGCGTGCGCTGACCTGGTCGTAATACAGATACAGCGAACTGCTCAATGGATGGTCCATCATACGAAATTCCTTTATTTGTCGGGTTCCCTGAACAGCCTGGTGACATCGCGCCGGTGAGATTCCATGATGGCGATTTTTTTGCGGAGCCGGTTCACGATATCCGGGCCGAACAGCATGATGTTCTCAAATTCAGGCGTATCTGCGGTCTGGAGAATCGGTTCCTTTGCATGCTCCAGCAGGGAGATGATTTCCAGTGTATTGTCGATCTCGCTGCGAGTGATCTCATTGAAGTCCTGATAACGGCGGTCCCCCAAACGGCCGCAGGCCGGGATCGGTGCCGGTATTTCATTCCGGTCAACCGTATCGAGAATCGTCTGACAGGCAACTGTGTTGCGGATATTGCGCCACAACGCAGCATAAAGACGCAGCTTCGAATGCTGCGATTCCAGATAATCCTTCGCTTCCGGATCCACTGCAGACTCGATCAGTTTTTTCATGATATCGGCGGTCTGTCCGACCAGCCGGATCGTTTCGTTAAACCGTTTCTGCATGGCGGGATAACAGCCCCGGAGCCAGCAATGTCCCTGAAGATTCAGCAGATCGGCCGCTTCTTCCTCGGACCTGGCCTGGAACTGAAATTCCCGGTAATAGGCTTTTTCCTCTTCCGTAAGCAGTTCCGGACACGCCACCAGGGGACGGGTCAGCCATCTCTGCTGGACCGTGCCGAGGACGAGAACATGTCCGCCCCGGTCCAGAAACGACACCTGATCGTATGCTTTCTCGATATTCCGCCACACCTGACAGAGTTCCTCCGCGTGATCCTTGCCGACATATCCTGCGGCTTCATCCATCAGAGCCTGCGCCAATGCGGCCGGCCCGGGCTTCATTTTATTGTAATATTTCAGGACAAAACGCATACTGTCTTTTTCCCGAAAGCTGCGGAAAGCGATGATCAGATCATTCTCCGGGTATTTCTGCACTTCCTGAACCTGTTCCGCAACGCGGCCGAGCCGGGTAAGCGATTCGACCGGAGAAGTATATTCCAGATAATAGTTTTTGAATCCGATCTCCCGGGCGGCAATGCTCTCCGTCAGGTTCTGATTGTTGATGAACTGGCCTTCCCTGAGCAGCGGCAGGACCGCCGGGACGTCGTGCGGCAGAATGTTCCGCACGTTGACCGTGACATTGGAAAGCCCCGCCTGCTGCGCGCCTTCCTGAAAGATGGAAAGATAATTCACCACCCGTTTGCCGACGGGGATATCCCTGCATGCGGACGGCCCGTTGGGACCCGGATAAAGCCGGTCGTTCCAGCACAGTCCGCTGCCGGAGTCGTTCGTGGCCAGCTCAAAGGTATCGAAGGGGGCGATCCGGCAAAGTTCCGAAACCGTGCGGACATAGATCGCACGCATTTCCGGATCATCCACGCAGGGCGCATAATACTCGGATCTGGCGCGATGCGGATGATCGCAGCGCGGACCGCGCCAGGTCGGATGATCCAGATAAACCTGTTCCGGCAGATAAGCCGGTTCCATGCCGTCGAAAATCGCCTTGAGACCGAATTCTTTCAGGATGGCCATGCGTTTTTCCAGCATTTCCAGATTGCGCTTGGCATAATCCGCGGGCAGGTAATCTTTCAGTTCTTCCGGAACGATGAATTTGAACAGAGTCGCGCGATGCAAGCTCCAGTTCGGATACGGGTCGTAACGGTTTCCGTTCCACTGCCACATGCTCAGTTCGGTCTGGCTGGCGGTCAGATGAGTCGCTCCGAGTTCGCAGGCAAGTTCCGCCAGTTTCCGGTATTCATCCAGATTTCTGGTGGGGCACTGAACTCTGATCTTGCGCATGGAAATACCTCAATCTTTCAATTTTTCAAAAAGTTCAGGCAGATCCAGGTATTTGAGAATGCCGGGGATCAGGCTGGAATGGGGCAGCGGAACCACGTCCAGTTTCATCAGCGAACCGAAGGACGGCGGCGGATCGATCCATTTCGTGGTGACCTTGCAGTCCCTGCAGTACAGCGCGGCCAGCGCGGCGGGAATGACGCCCTGTCCGTTGGCGACCAGCCTGATCTCTTTGACGCCGTGTGCCGCGAGAAGTTTCATTGCTCCCAGAATATCGCGCACCCGGCCGGCCGCATAGGGATCACCCAGCATGCAGCCGCACGCCCAGTAATGGTAATCGCAGCCGTAATAACCGAATGCCG
>Ga0265298_10003127_pt1 | contig 22246 bp, 19 predicted proteins | sample AusTroGonzalo_MG_3_FD_193486 | JGI IMG/M metagenome (GOLD analysis project Ga0265298, IMG submission 193486) | Bovine rumen microbial communities from tropical cattle in Woodstock, Queensland, Australia - Gonzalo_01 | ecosystem: Host-associated > Mammals > Digestive system > Stomach > Rumen ...
CGGCGAGACCGCGTGCAGCGAGAGTCGTGCAGATTGCGGCGGTCAGAGTGGTTTTGCCGTGGTCAACGTGGCCGATGGTGCCGATGTTGCAGTGCGGCTTGCTTCTGTCAAAATGTTCTTTTGCCATGATTCTATCTCCAATTAGTGAGAGCCCAGATCGGGAGTCGGACCCGAGACCTCTTCCTTACCAAGGAAGTGCTCTACCACTGAGCTACCTGGGCTTATAGCTCGCTGATGCGCTCTCTCAGCATCAGCGAGCTTTATCGTGGGCCGTCGTGGTTTCGAACCACGGTAGGCGTAAGCCAACGGATTTACAGTCCGTCCCCTTTAACCACTCGGGCAACGACCCATTATGTCTAAGCCAAAGATAGGAATCGAACCTACGACCGGCTGATTACAAATCAGCTGCTCTACCAGCTGAGCTACTTTGGCACACCCTAGTTTCATTACTGAACATAGGAGTGAGCCAAATTTAATAAGTTTTATTGGGTTTTGTCAACGAATTTCGTCAAAAAAAGCAAAAATTTTTCATTTTTTTTAAGAAATCTGTCTACATCATAGATAAAATAGTGTGAATAGATTGTGAATAGTTTTGAAAAGCCAAAAAAGAACCCCTTTTCGGAGGAAAAGGGGTCTAAATTATTCAATAACAACTAGTTATAAATTAGTCATTAAACCACAGGTCTTCCATGCTGAGCGTACCATCCAAAAGACCCGGGCAGACCTGCTTTTTATAGAGCACAGCCATGTCTTCGAGGGTCACAGTCTCGCCATCCTGCGTTTCAGGCGCCAGGTAGGTGATGACCGAGCCCTCGCAATTTACGCCAGAAATCTCGGAATCCTGACGATAGGCATTGCAAATCATCGCAAGCGTATCCGCGGAAACTCCGGCATAGGATTCCAAAATCATAAACAATCCTGTAGACACGCCATTATAAGTATAATGGGTAACCGCCATGGCCATGGACCTCGTCGAATAGTCTACGTTCATAACAAGGGTATCGGCAGCAAGGTTGACATTACAGAGCAGGGCCGGTTCGCCAGGTTCAGCATTGCCATTGTTCCACGCTCCGGGAAACTCGGCCATTTTTTCTTTATAGGTATCATAGAAATCGTCACACTGACCCTTTAATGCCGTCACCAAATTACCAAGCATAAAAGACGACATACCAGTGCTCACGTCAGCCAATTGAGCCTTACCTTGTATGTGGGATTTCGAGCAAGAGGTCTTCATGCCATCTACAGATTCCTTTATCCCTTCGCAAAAATCCATCGCTTCGTCCTGGAACATGCCTGCCAGAGTCAAATCAACGTAGTAATAGGTGGGCTCCCCCACTTCCACATCGTACACAGCGCTCAGTTCGGACTGATAGGCCATCAAGTCCAGGTTCATTTCTAGCGTAGCATGGTTATCACGGGTATAAACCGCGCAATTAAACTTGGCACTCGATCCCTTGCCTAATTGGCGTTCATACAAAGACTCGCCAAAACTGTCGGGGCGCACCCATCCCGAAGACGAATCATCTGTCGTACACGCAGCAAACACAAAGGGCAAAAACACCACGCCCGTCTTGAAAAAACTCGTTATAGAAAGCGATTTCATTTATCCTCCTCAATATTATACTCTACAATATAGTCTTTTTTTGGCCATTGGCAACAAGTTAATTTGGCCAGTTTTATATATTTAAGCCATGGAAATTTGCACCTATAAGCACACCGCCCATATTGAAGTCCGCTATGCGGAAACCGACCAGATGGGTATTGTCCACCACTCCGTTTATGCCGTGTGGTTTGAACAGGCCCGCACCGAATACTTCCGTACCGCGGGCGCAAGCTACGCCGACATGGAAGCCGAAGGCTTTGGAGCCCCTGTTTTGGAGCTCAATGTCAAGTTCAAGCAACCCACCCGCTATGGCGATTTCGTAGATGTCGAAACCTCGATGATCCGCGAAGGTCTCAAGGTCCGCTTTGAATACAAAGTATTTGTGAACGGCAACCTGTGCACTTTGGGTTCTACGCTGCACTGCATGACCAAAAACGGCAGGCCCACCCGCGAACTGCCCAGCGGATTTTCTAAGTTCGAATTTGTAACCGAGTAACAAAATGGACCAGCCGCTCGCCGAAAGATTACGCCCCAGGAACCTCGATGAGTTCCTCGGCCAGAACAAGATTCTGGGCGAGCAAAGTCTATTGCGCAAAAGTCTCGAAAACGACAACGTGCCGAGCATGATCTTCTGGGGCCCTCCGGGCTGCGGAAAGACAAGCCTCGCCCACGTGATTCGCCAGCACACCAAGAAGGCGTTTGTCGCGTTATCGGCTGTGGCCAGCGGCGTGAAGGAAGTGAAGGAAGTCTTGGCCGACGCCCGCAAGATGAAGGCGATGTTCAAGGACACGATTCTCTTTATTGACGAAATCCACCGCTTTAATAAGGGCCAGCAGGATGCGCTGTTGGGTGCCGTCGAGGACGGCACGGTGACGCTCATTGGCGCCACCACCGAAAACCCTGGGTTTGAGGTCAACAGCGCTTTGCTTAGCAGGTGCCAGCTGATTCTGTTTGCACCCTTAAGCAAAGAAGACTTGCGCACGCTGATTTTCAGTGCCTTGCGGGACCACCCTCGCGGCCTGCAACTGAAAGATGTCGAGGTCGAAGAAGCCGTCATCGAAAAACTCATTGCGCAGTCCGATGGCGATGCACGATTCCTGTTGAATCAGATTGAATGGATCGGCAAGAATCTGGGTGATAAAAAAGTCATCGATGAAAAACTTCTGGAAGAATTCCAGTACAAGAAGCCCCTGCGCTACGACAAGGGCGGCGAAGAACATTACAACCTGATTTCGGCACTGCACAAGTCCGTGCGCGGCTCCGATCCCGATGCCGCCCTCTACTGGCTGCACCGCATGCTGCAAGGAGGCGAAGACCCGCGATTCATTCTGCGCAGACTCATGCGCATGAGCATGGAAGATATCGGCCTTGCCGACCCCAACGCACTCTTGCTTGCCACCAGCGCCCGCGAAGCCTACGACTTCATGGGAATCCCCGAAGGCTTAATCGCCCTCGACGAACTGGCAATCTACCTATCGCTTGCCCCCAAGAGCAACAGCGTGGAGCTGGCCGGCATGACCGCAGACCGAATCGTGAAGCAGACCGGCACGCTCCCTGTACCTCGCGCTTTCCGTAATTCCGTCACCAAAGTCGGCGAAAAGCTCGGCTACGGAATCGACTACCAATACGACCACGACAGCCCAGGCGCTTACTCCGCACAAGAGCACATGCCCAAGCAGCTCGAAGGCGTTGAAATTTATCAGCCCAAGCCCTACGGCAAAGAAAAAGCCCTCGGCGAAAGGCTTGCTCAATTAAAGCAGATCAAGAAAGAGAAGAACTCCAAAAAAGATTAGAACTGCTTCAGCAGCCTGATTCTTTCAGGCGTGTCGGGGTGGGTGCAGAACATGATGTTCACTTTGGCGATAATGCCTTTGAGTTTCATGTCGTTGTCGAATTCTTCGTCGGGGTGGATTATATAGAGCTGCGCCACGTCGCTGCGGCGGACTGTATCAAGCCCCGGATAATCCGAAATCTTTTGCAAGGCAGAGGCAAGCGCCCAGGGGTTGCCACAAAGTTCGGCGCCACCGGCATCGGCCACATATTCGCGTGTGCGAGAAATGGCAAGGCGCGTAAACCAGCTGAATATGTAACCGATGGTACTCCAGATAACAACCAGAATAAGAATAAAGATGATGATGACTCCCCCGCTGCCGCCACCACGGCGATTCCGCGAATGATGCTTAGGCCCACGCAACATTGCAGAGAGCAGCTTTATAGAAATCGTTTGAAGGGTCGCAAATATACCCACAAACACAATGCACACTACCATGAGGCGGGTATCGCGATTCTTGATGTGCGTGAGCTCGTGACCCACAACTGCAGCAAGTTCTTCATCGTTCAGCTTTTCAATAAGGCCTGTGGTAAGCGTAATGGTAAACGAAGGAATATCGATGCCACTTGCAAAGGCATTCAAGCCATTGTCTTCGACAATGTTGATTTGCGGCATTTCGATGCCACCTGCAATGCAAAGGTTTTCAACAATGTTATAGACGCGCAAGTTGTCCTTGCGTTCAAGGGGCTTGGCGTGCGTGGTATGGCGAATAATAGCGGTGTTCGCACAATAAGCGATAATGAACCACACGCCCACAATCTGAAGCGTATATGGCAAAGCGGTCTTGAATGCATCCCACACTTCGGGCCAATGCATTAAACCGTATTTCATGTGCGTCGTATGTTCAGCGGGGCAACCACTCTGCATCAGGGGGCAGAGCACCCCAAAATAATCCATAATGACAATCGTCGCAAAAATCATTCCCAAAATAATAAGGGGGAACATGCACAACAGAATAACACTGTTGCGGTTGTTCCGCCAAATTTGGGTTTGAAGGCCGACGTATTTCATTGAAGGCGATTGCGCCCTGCGACTTAGAACTTGATTTCGGGAGCCTTGTTAAGCGAGTCGCGGCTTTCGGTAGCCTCGTACATGGGAGCGCGCTTGAAACCGAACATGCCGGCAACAATATTGCTTGGGAAAACTTCGCAAGCGTTGTTCAGTTCGCGTGTGGTCGAATTGAAGAAGCGGCGTGCAGCAGAGAGCTTGTTTTCGATGTCAGCCAGTTCATTCTGCAGCTGCAAGAAATTTTGGTTGGCCTTGAGTTCAGGGTAAGCTTCCAGCGAAATACGGAGTCCAGCAAGTGCGCCAGAAAGGGCCTTATCGGCCTGAACCTTTTCGTCGACGGTTGTCGCATTCATGGCGGCAGCACGAGCAGAAGTCACCTTGTCAAGAGTTTCTTTTTCGTGAGTGGCATAGCCCTTGACAGTACTCACCAACTGCGGCACCAAATCAAAACGCTGCTTGAGTTGCACATCGATGTTAGCAAATGCATTTTCACGGTTATTGCGGAGTTTTACAAGTCCATTATACATCGAAATGAACCAGGCGATAAGAACGACCACGACAATGCCGGCAACAATTCCAATAGTCATATTTTACTCCTTTCTGTTTCTAACACTGAAATCTATATAAAAAAAAGATCCCGGGTCAAGCCCGGGACGATATTTTTGCCCTAAACGGAGGGGTCATTTAACCCCTATACTGGATCGTTTACTGGTTTGCTGTAATCTCGCTCGCCAAAGAGGGCTGTTCCCACGCGAATCATGGTAGAACCTTCTTCGATAGCAACTTCCAAGTCACCTGTCATGCCCATCGAAAGCTGGTCAAAGTTTGCAAAGGCGCCACCCTTGGCAAGGAACTTTTGCTGCAGGTTACGGAGGAATGCAAAACATTCACGGCTGTCTTCGGCTACACCGGTGTTCTTGCCGATGGTCATAAGCCCACGGAAACGCAAATGCGGGAAAGCGCTTGTGCCGCGCGCCTCGAGATCATTCAAGAAGTTTTCGGCTTCATGCACGTCCAAACCGCTCTTGGTTTCCTCTTCGCCGGCGTTCACCTGGAAAAGAATTTCGAGAATCTTACCGCCGCCGCTTTCGCTATCTTCGCCGGGGAGTGCCGCGCAGACTTTTTCAAGCTTTTCAACCGCTTCAATACTTGCGATAGAATGAATGCAGTCGGCCACAATAGCGGCCTTCTTGAGCTTGTTACTTTGTACAGGGCCAATTACATGGCAACGCACGCGACCGCCGTCTTTTGCGGTGAGCGGCTGGCTAAACTTGAGTTCTGCTTCTTGCACGCGGTTTTCGCCAAAATCAGTAGCACCCAGCGCAATGGCGTTGGCCACAGCTTCTGCCGGGTGGAACTTGCTCACCCACACCAGCTTTACCGAATCGCGGCTGCGGCCTGCAATCTTGCAAGCTTCAGAAATCCTGGTTTCAAGAGCAGCCAGGTGCTCGCGCATTTCTTCAAGTGTGAATTCCATTTTCAGCCTTTACTTTTTAGCCTTGAACAGCACCTTGATGATTTCGTCGATGTGCTTGTGGGTGTAAATCTTGAGGCCCTTCTTTGCAGGTGCCGGAAGTTCATTTACATCCTTCTGATTCTGAGCGGGCAAACGAAGCGTCTTTACGCCAGCCTGCAAAGCGGCAAGCGCCTTTTCGTTCAAGCCACCAATAGCAAGACATGCACCCGTGAGGCTCACTTCGCCAGTGAAAGCGATTTCGGGCGATACCGGCTGCTTGGTAAATGCACTGAGCAAGCAAAGCGTGAGGGCGATACCGGCAGAGGGGCCATCTTTCGGCACAGCGCCTTCGGGCACGTGAATATGGATGTCCGTCTTTTTCACGATATTCGGGTCAATGCCAAAACGGTCAAGGCGTTCGCGCACAAGGCTCAAGGCAATCTGCGCCGATTCCTTCATCACGTCGCCAAGTTTACCCGTCATCAAAAGCGTTCCCTTGCCCGGCAAGAGCATGCATTCGATGGGCAAAATTTCGCCGCCCACACTTGTCCATGCAAGGCCAACGATGACGCCCGGGCGGCCTGCTGCAGGCAGCTGGTTGTCGAGGTAGCGCGGAGCGCCCAAGTAATCTTGCAAAGTCTTTTCGTTGACTTCAGCCTTGTACTTCTTGCCCATCACCTTGTCTTTGGCGCGGTGACGTACCACGTTTTCAAGGGTGCGTTCCAGTTCGCGAACGCCAGCTTCACGCGTCCATTCGCGAATCACCTTTGCAATCACGTCGTCATCGAAAGCGACATCCTTGCCGTTTTCGATACCCGTGCGCTCGCAAATGCGGGGCACCAAGTACTTGCTTGCAATTTGCAACTTTTCGTGCGGGTAATAACCGGGCAGGCGCACCATTTCCAAACGGTCGCGCAAGGCTTCGGGAATTTCAGCTTCGCTGTTTGCCGTCGCAATAAAGAGCACGCGGCTTAAATCGAGACCCACTTCCATAAAGTGGTCGGTAAAATCGTGATTCTGTTCGGGGTCCAAAACTTCAAGCATAGCGCTTGCGGGGTCACCACGGAAGTCGCTTGCCATCTTGTCGATTTCATCGAGCAGAATAATCGGGTTCATGCACTTGGCACGGCGCAGCGCCTGGATAAAGCGACCCGGCATGGCACCAATGTAGGTACGGCGGTGACCACGAATTTCAGCTTCATCACGCACGCCACCAAGGGTAATGCGAACAAAGTTACGCTGCATGGCATGGGCAATCGATTCCACAAGTGTCGTCTTACCCACACCCGGAGGGCCCACCAAGCAAAGAATCGGAGCGCGGCGTTCGGTGCCCGTAAGCTTCAGCACGGCCACGTATTCCATGATGCGTTCTTTCACTTTATCAAGGCCAAAATGCTTGGCGTCCAGTTCACTCTTCACCTTCTTCATGTTGAGAACGGTGTCGGTGTATTCGCCATACGGCAGGCTCAAGAACCAATCCAGGTAATTGCGGCTCACGGCATATTCCGGAGACGTGGGCTGCATCAACTTCATGCGGCCAATTTCTTCTTCAAGCTTTTCTTGAATAACAGCCGAGAATTTTTTCGCCTTGATTTTCTTGAGCAACTGGTCCGGTTCAGAGGAAGTTCCGTTTTCGCCATCCAGTTCATCTTGCAACTGGCGGATCTGTTCCGAAATAAACCATTCCTTTTGCTGTTGGGCCATTTTCTGGCGCACGTTCTGCTGCACCTTGACCATCATGGTGTCGGTATCGGCAGCCACCTGCATAATTTCAATCAAGCGTTCGGCAAGTTCATCAATTTCGCCAATTTCGAGCAAACGCTGACGTTCGTCCATCGAAATCTGCAAGAAGGGAATCATGCCATAAAAAGCGTTAATCTGACTATCCATGGTAAACAGGGCGTCTACCATGCCTTCAGAAATATTCCTGTGCATGGAATATTCCTTGAACTGCGTCAGCACCGTTTCAAAGCGCGGGCTCTTGTCGGAATCCAAAATCGCGGGCTTGTGAGCCGAAACGGTAACCATCAAGAAGTTGTCCTTCGTCGCGATGGAACGCAAATCCACCACGCAGTCACCTTCGAGCACCACCTTCACACAACCATTCGGGAAGGGCGTTACATTGCTTACGTGTGCAAGGATGCCCACCGAGTACAGGTCGAGCATCGGGTTTTCAAGTTCTTCTTGCTCTATGTTCTTTTGAGCCGAGAGGATAATTTTTCCGTCGTGAGATTCAGCATATTCAAGTGCGCGCAAAGAGATATCCCTACCGACAAGAATGCGGCGGGTCGTGTGCGGAAATACAACAGCATCCCTCAGAGGGAGCAACGGATACATTTTTGAAGTGTCTAAAGCCATACAATACAAAGATAGTATCTTTAAAAAAAATCCAGCCCGCATTTAGATTGCAAGCCGGATTTTTGGTTTCGGTTTGGAAGGAGTTTCTAACGAACACGCACGGTACGGCTGTCTGTGCCGATACGTACGAGATAGCCACCTGCTCCGGGGAGCGACACTACGTGTTGATTACTGGTGGCAAAGTTCCTGTAAATCAAGCGGCCTTGCATATCGAAGACGGTAATCGGCTTAGCGATTGCACCCATGATCGACAGGTCGTGGCCAGAGATCGTAAGGCTTACGCGAGAATGTGCGACCGCCTGAATACCCTGCGACTTTTCAGAGCTCGAAGAAATATCTGAGCTTGAAGATTTTTCAGAAGAGCTAGACGGTTCTGCAACTTCGCTGGAGCTCGACAATTTTTCACTGTTCGAAGACTTCGCTTCAGAGGAACTGGAAGCGGCACTGCTGCTGGACTTTGCTCCGGTAGAGCCGTTACCTGCAACAACGGTGATGGTTCCACTCTTGGAAGCATTCTTAGAAGCACCCGTCGTCGTCACGGTAAATTTGTATGCACCCGTTTCGGCAGTAGAGGCTACCGTACCCGAGATGTAATAGTCCAGGCCCTTGAGCGTACCCGTTACACCCTGCGGAAGCCCCGTCACGGTCGCACCAGTAGCACCTTCAATCGTGTAGTAGAATTCAACGATTGCGGCACCCTGGGCGACTTCCTGGGTCGCACTCCCCGACCCATGTTTCGTGAGCGTAGCATCTCCCGATATAACAGTACCTTGAGACGAACTAGAAGCCGGAACTACACTACTGCTGGACTTTGCCTGCGAAGAACTGGACTGCTGCACGCTAGAAGAAGAAACCGGTGTCACCTGCGTAGAACCCGGATCCGGAAGGGTTGCACCTGCGTAAAGCTTGATAGAGTCTCGAAGGGCGTAGGCCTTGGTCTGGTTACTCACATCGGTCAGTTTCATAGAATAAGGCGGCGTAAAAGCGTTCTTGTTGGTACCGCTGCTAGCCGAACCCTTCTTGATATTTTCGGTGTAATTGCCACCGGAATAGACGGCCTTGTAGTCGCCATTGTAAAGATCAATCGGATTGTTCACGCCGATAAACACGTTGTTTTCAACACGGAGGTCTGCGCTCTTGCCCGCACGCACACAGGTGCTGGAGCTATTGGTGGAGAACAAGTTATTCGCCACATGGACCTGGCCATAGCGCACGCGAGGCATACGTTCCTTGACGCCATCGTCCCACCAGTTATGATGAAGGGTGGTCTTGAGTTTGCCATCGTCACTGGTCTTGCTATCACTATTACCGATCAGGTTAGAGAACTGGTGTTCCTTCGAGGCGCTCGTGTAATGGAACCTAGTCCAAGAAATCGTCACGTAGTTCGCACCGTTGATTACGTCGAGGTTACCGTCTTCGCCGTCGTAAACATCTACGTGGTCAATCCACACATTGGTACCACCCTGAATGTGCAAGCAGTCACCCGCATCCTTATCGACGGCGCCAGCGCCCTTGAAGGTGAGGTTGCGGATAATGATATTCTTACCCGCCACATTCATAACGGTATTGTCTTCGTTGGTGGTGCCGGTATAGGTCTGCGCAAGGACTGCACCCTGGTAGCCGTAAATCGTCACATTGTTGCCGACCTTGATAGCGCTCTTGGAAGGCACCGTGTAAGTACCCGGCTTCACGTAAATCGTGTAGTTGCCCGCCTCGGCGTACTTGCGCAAGTCGTTCACGTTGCTCACGGTAACAACGGTTTTGCCCGCACCACCCGTGGTGCCGCCATTCTGCGTGGCCCATCCAGCCATCGGCAAGTCCGGCGCCGTCGCCGCGAACGAAGACGTCGCAAACGCCACACCCAACGTTGCTCCTGCGACAAGAACCTTAGACCAATTTTTCTGTGTTTTAACCATAACATCCATCCTTTTTGAGAGACCCCAGGGCACCCCTGCCCAAAATGTTCTCAAAATACTTCTCAAAATTTATATTCAAAAACGAGAAAAGTCAATAGGCCCGGCCCCACAAATAATATAATTTCTTGCTTATTTGCGGGCTTAAAATAAGAAAATGGCGAATTTTGTTCAAATTCGCCATCCTACAAAATGTTCTCAAAAATTTATTTTACAATAAACTAGGAAGCCTTTTTCCGGGCTTTTTTCGCCGTTTCGGCACCGGCATCGAGGGCAACGGTCTTGTCGGCACCCTTTTTCGAAGGAGCCGTAAGTCCGCTTTTCACGATTTCGGCGGTAACGACGAACTGCTTGTTGCCAGAACCCGGCATGTCGAACATGGCCTTCTGCAAGGTCTTTTCCATCACGGAACGGAGTCCGCGGGCACCTGTCTTGCGGGCCATGGTTTCGTGGACGATTTCCTTGAGGGCATCATCTTCGAACTTGAGCTCGATTCCGTCCATTTCGAACAAGCTCTTGTACTGTTTCACAAGGGCGTTCTTCGGCTGGGTCAGAATATTCAAGAGAGCGGCTTCGTCCAATTCTTCGAGAGCAACGGCCACAGGCAAGCGGCCCACGATTTCGGGAATAAGACCGAACTGGATCAAGTCATCGGGTTCCAGGAGCTTGAAGAGTTCGCTCAGGGAATTTTCTTCGGCGCTACGGATGTCGGCACCAAAGCCCATGCCACCCGTATTCACGCGGCGAGAAATAATCTTGTCCAAAGTTTCGAAGGCGCCACCGCAAATGAACAGAATGTTCTTGGTGTTCACCTGCACCAGCGGCTGTTCGGGGTGCTTACGGCCACCCTTCGGCGGAACTGCAGCAACCGTACCTTCCAAAAGCTTCAAAAGACCCTGCTGCACGCCTTCACCGCTCACGTCGCGAGTAATGGAGGGGTTGGCAGTCTTACGGGCAATTTTATCAATTTCGTCGATAAAGATAATACCGCGTTCAGCGCGGGCCACGTCGTAATCGGCTGCCTGCAACAGGCGCACGATGATGCTGTCCACGTCTTCGCCCACGTAACCGGCTTCAGTCAGCACGGTAGCGTCGGCAATGGTAAAGGGCACATCCAAGAAGCGAGCCATAGTCTGGGCCAAAAGCGTCTTACCCGAACCCGTCGGGCCCACCAACAGCAAGTTCGACTTTTCGACTTCTTGCGCATCGGGGTGAGCTTGCTTGTAACGCAGGCGCTTGTAGTGGTTGTACACAGCCACAGAAAGAGCGGTCTTTGCCTGGTCCTGGCCGATCACGTATTCGTCCAGGTGAGCCTTGATTTCAGTCGGTAGCGGTAGCGGCTTTGCAGAGGCCTCGGCGGCAGCAGATTCCTGCTTGGCACGCACGCGGTCTTCTTCGATAATGCGGTGACACATTGCAACGCAGTCGCTACAAATCTGAACGCCTGCGCCCGTAATCATCTTCTCGACACGTTCTGCGGGTTTGCCACAGAAACTGCAAGTAACCGTCGGGTGATTTTTCCCGCTACGATACATTAAAAGCCCTCTTTACGCGGAACAAAGATTTCGTCAATGACACCAAAGGCCTTGGCTTCTTCGGGGCCCATATAGAAATCGCGGTCGGTCTTTTCGCGGACTTCGTCAATCGACTTGCCGGTATGCTTGGCAACGATTTCAGCCAAGGTTTCCTTTGTACGCACGATTTCTTTTGCGGTAATCTGGATATCGGTAGACTGACCGGTAGCAGCACCCGACGGCTGGTGAAGCATAATGCGGGAGTGCGGGAGTGCATAACGCTTGCCCTTGGCACCTGCCGCAAGCAACACTGCAGCCATCGAAGCGCAGTTACCAATGCAGATGGTCGCGATATTGGGGCGAACATGCTGCATGGTGTCGTAAATGGCAAGCCCTGCCGAAACGTAACCACCCGGGCTGTTGATGTACAGCGTGATATCCTTTTCCGGATTCTCGTATTCAAGGAAAATCAACTGGGCCATGACGTTGTTTGCCACTTCGTCGTTAATCGGCGTACCCAAGAAGATAATGCGTTCCTTGAGGAGACGGGAATAGATATCGTAGGCGCGTTCACCGCGTCCGGTGGTCTCAATGACGGTAGGGATGATCATTCAATTTACCTCTTACTTGTTTTCTTCAGCAGCCGGGCGGATACCGACGATGAAGTCGGCAGCCATCTGAACGCGGAGTTCATCACGGAGCTGGTTGATACGGCCGGACTGACGGAAGTGGCCCTTGAGGGTTTCAAAGTCCACATGGTAGGCAGCGGCCATCTGCTTCAGGCGTTCGTCGACGTTGGCCTGAGACGGCTTAATCTTTTCCTTGGTGGCGATGAAGTCGAGAATGCGGTGCTTCTTGATTTCACGGATAGCTTCCGGAGTGAGGCCGTTGAGCTGTTCTTCGGTCGGTTCCACCACGTCCTTTTCGCTCTGGGCGTTGCGGTTCAGTGTCCACTTGATGAGGTCATAGACGCGAGCCTTCGGCACTTCGAACGGGTTGGCTTCGATAATCTTGTCGAGAGCTTCGTTGATAGCCTTGTTCTTGGCAGCGTCCTGCTTCTGGTTAGCGAGGCCTTCGGCGAGGTTCTGCTTGAGTTCTTCAACGTCCTTCACGCCAATCTGCTTGCAGAATTCTTCGTCCATGGTCGGCGGAACAATTTCGCGCACGTCGGTGACTTCCACCTTGAACTGGGCGGTCTTACCGCGGTAGCGTTCGTCCTTGTGGTCATCCGGGTACTTGAAGTTGATTTCCTTGGTTTCGCCAGCGGTTGCGCCGGTGAGGCCTTCGTCGAATCCCGGAGAGGCAGATTCGCCGAGGAGGCTACGGAATTCCTTGTTTTCCGGGAGTTCCTGCTTTTCGCCGTCGATCACCACTTCGATGTAGTTGCCGACAACCACGTCGCCCTTCTTGGCAGCGCGGTCAACATGTTCGTCCTTGCTCCACATCTGAACCAGGCGGTCGTATTCGGCCTGGACTTCTTCTTCGTGCACGGCGGTGTCGGGAACGGTAATACCCGTGTCGGCATAGCCCTTGATGTCGATTTCAGGGTCCATTTCGACTTCGACCTTCAGTGCGATGTCGTTTTCCCTGTCATCCTTGAAGTCAACGACCTTCATCTGGCCAACGGGGATGATATTTGCGTTCTTGAGCGCTTCCTGAACGAGCTTGTTCACGACTTCATCCACAGCTTCCTGACGGATAGCGCCGCCAAACTGCTTGAGGATCATGGCCTTCGGCACCATGCCCTGGCGGAAACCCTTCATGGACACCTGCTTCTTGTACTGAGCAAGCTTCTTGTCGAAGGGGGCAGTAAGGTCTGCCTGCGGGATGGTGATTTCGAGGGTGCGCACGGTTGCGCTTGTTTCTTTGATTTCTACGCTCATATGAACTCCGAGAGTCGGTTAAAAAATTATTGAAAAACATGCGAGAGGAGGGAGTCGAACCCTCACACCGAAGTGCCAGATCCTAAGTCTGGTGCGTCTGCCAATTCCGCCACTCTCGCGATTTTGCACCCAAAGATACAAAATTTTTCATTTACCGATATCTCCATTCACCTTATTTATCGTTAGGAAGGACGATTTTGTCAAAGAAAGATGCTAATTTTTAGTTATGGAAATCACACCGACCAAAAGACAACTCTACCCCGATATTGCTTGCGGTTTCTTGATTATCCACATGATATTCGGCCACATCACGCAGCATGCCGGGCTATGGAACGGTCAATCCTCCTTGTACCTCTTCTGGTGCAGCCTGATCTTTTTCATGATGCCTTGGTTCTTCTTCAAGGCCGGAATGTATTTCCGCCTCAAAGATGCACTTGTCGAAATCAAGGCCTCGGCCCAAAGGCTCCTGGTTCCCTTTGCGATATTCTCGCTCTGCGGCGCATGCCTTGAATACGCCGCCAAAATGAGCAACGAAGGCTTCACGACAGTCGGCTTCATTCGTGAAAACCTGCACAATCTGTTGATGGGCGGCGCCCTCGAAAGCAATCCTCCGCTCTGGTTCCTGTTCAGCCTTTTTTTCGTGAGAATCGTTTTCAACATTCTTTTTAGAAAACTGCCCGACTACGTTATCGCTATCATCGGGCTTGTTGCCGCATGCGCTTTCATGTACGCGCCCCTGAACCTCCCCATTTATCTCGGGAACATTTCTGCAGGGCTGTTTTTCTTTGCGGCAGGCCATTACTCAAAAGACCTGCAATTCAAGCGCCCCGTCCTTATCACCGCCATCGTAACATTCATCGCCATCTATGCAGTCAGCACCCCGCAAGTAGACATGCGTCTCCATCAAGTTTCTAGCGGCCTGTACCTCTTATGGTTCCCCGCATCGCTTGCGGGCATCGTCATCCTGAACCGTATCGCCAAAATCCGCCTGCTCGAAAAAACAAGGTTGCAGGTCATCGGCAAGGATTCCATGACCTATTACGTTTTGCACTGGCTCGTCATCGTGTGCGCATCGATTGTCATTAAAAGAGTCATACCCGACGCCTCTTGCGAAATGAAAATAGCGTTGTTCACAATCTCCTGCGCCGTGTTCCTCCCCCTCGCAGTCTTCGTTCACAAGCGCCTAAAATCGTCACTCTCACGATTTTGCGCCCCAAAATAAAATTTCCCAAAGACATGGGCTGCGGAAACATCTATCTTATGGCACATTGCAAGCACTTAGAAACATCAAGATAGGCGTTTTCATATCTCTGGTCAACATCCTCATCCAGGGTGTTTCGGTTGTCGTACAGAATCTTATCGCCAATAATCTCGGAATTGTCAGATTCGGATCCTTCGGGATTTTGCAAAGCGACTACACCATCTTCTGTGCACTCGCCGACTTCGGCATGGCAACGCTGATTCTCGCCTTCTTCGGCAAGCGAGCCACGAGCGGCTCCTTGTTCACCAACGTCTTGCAACTGAGACTCTTTATGACGGCTTTAACGGCCATAGCCATGGTCGTATTCGCATTCACCGTCCGAAGAGGGAGCGACATCTTCGAAGGCGAACTGGTGCTTGCGCTTGGGCTACTCTTCCAGCACGCATTTTTTGACTGGTACTTCATTTGCGGAAACTTCTGGAAAAAGCTTTTGATTTCAAAAGTTCTGCACACGCTGTCTTACTGCACCGTCATGGGAACCGCCCTCTGGGTACTTAAACTGGATTCCATTCCCTCTATCGCGCTTGCCATGGTGATTGCGGCACTCCCCGCTTTTGGATTCGGCGTCGGCCAGGCATTCACCTTGAAGATTTTCCGAGTGGGGCTTCACACGGTCAAGTTCTTCAAGCTCATGTTCAAGTCGGCATGCCCTTATGCACTTTCGAGCATTGCAAGTTTTGCATACCTACCCGTGGGCCTTTACACGGTAGCGCACTTTGCAACACCCGAATTCCTGGGCTCCTACAATTTCTCGCACAAGCTCGTTATCCTTGCCTCGGGGCTCATGGTGCACTTTATTTCGTCTAGCCTCATAACCCTGCACCAGACAGATACTCGCGTGCTCCACTTGCGCGACCAGGCTATATTTACATTGTTCATCGCGGCAGTCACAACACCCTTCTGGCTGTTCCCGCAATACACGCTCCGCATCGTTTTCTTTGCGGCGCCCTGGACACCCGATGTTCTTGAAACCAGCTGCTACTGCCTGCGCATTCTCGCCTGCTCCCTGATTCTGCAAGCGACTCGCATGGGAATGATTTCGACTTTGCTCAAGGAAAAACGCACCTGGCTCTACGGCACCATGATTACTATTGGCGGTGCAATTAATATTGCTGTTTGTATCGGTGGCGCAAGCTTACTCAAGGCGCCCTACATTCCGTTACTCACCCTTTCGGGCGATTTGTGCCTGAGCCTGTTCCTGCTCACTTACTTTGTCAGAAACAGCAGGCTCCGCTGGTAATTCATTAACCGCGCCGCGTTTCTGCCACATGCACACAGTAGAAACGAAATAGATTACTGCGCCCCAGATGCAGAAAATACCCTGCTTGTAACCTGCCGTAAAGAACCACCATCCCACAAAGTAGATGAAGTAGGTATACATCAGAATCTGCCGCGGGGTAAAGGGCTTGCACAAGCGCAAATGCAGCACCGTCAGACCCAATCCGCACAAGAACGGGAAGATCATCACCCCGAACAAGTGAAAGTCCTTGTAAACTTCCCAAAGGTAGTTCACCGTATTGAACCCTTCCACCTTCTGGATCCTGTCGTTAAAGGAGTCATCCCAGCGGAAACTGTTCCTGAACGAACCGGTAAGTCTTGCGTATTCGAAAATGCCGTTAAAGAAATCGATACCGTAAGTATGCGGGTGTATTTCGCGGTCGGTCGGAGGGTTCAGCGCGTAATCCAAATTCCAGTAGTTGTTCGCCAGGTACTTGTAGGGCAGTTCCAACACAACGTCCATCGCCTTGCCTTCGGCAGAACCGCCACCATACTGGTCACGAAGACTGCCAATCGACACGAACACCGCGATGGCAATTACCAAAAGCGTCGCAATGACTATCGGCGAAATACGCTTGTACAGGTAGTTCACAAAAATCAAGAAGAAACCCGCATTGAAAAACAGAGTCGTTCTGTTCGGATACGTCATCAGGTTCAAGGCGATCGTCACGAACACCATGACAAGGGCCACCCGTCGCACCCACTGCACGTTATTGAACTTCTTAAAAGACGCTACGCCGAAAAGCAGTACGCACAACGGACCGCTATTGAACAGGAGAGCGTAATAGCCGTAGTTGACATCCTTCGTCATCCACCTGGCCGGGCTATCCGTGAATATAATCAGGTTGCCCACCACCGAATATACGCCGTAAACGCCCACGAGGAACAAGCAGAACACGCCGAGCGAAAGAGCCAGGTGAACAGTCCAGTTGTAACGCCTTGGAACCACAGGTTGGACAACGTTGACCGGCGCCCCCTTCGATTTCGCGTGGAGCCTCGCAATGATACAGCCACCTGCAAACGACAAGAATCCCAGGAGCCACACGCCCCAGGTATAAAGCTTAAAGTCGCTCATCGCCCTGTTTATCTGCAAATACGAGATAGCGAGAGTAATGCACTGCGCAAAGCAATAGACATTGAGCGGACTAAAGAAATCCTTCTTGAGCCACCAAGACTGGAATAGGCAGAAAATGACTACCAGAAAAAGAGCGGTGCTGACCGGATATTCTGCTATCCACGAAAACACGGGCTAGCCCTTGTTCTTTTTAAAGAATCCCTTGAAGGCGTTCCATTCCAAAGCCACCGAAGAACCGCGCTTCGATTCGCTATCCAGGTAGCCCATCAAATTACTAACGATAGTCGCAATAATGCAAGCCACACAGAAAACGAAAATCAAGGTGACACCCCTCAACGGGTAAATCTTCTTGTCGTTTTCCCAAGGCGGTTCCAGCACATGCAAGTTGGTAAGCATTTTCGCTTCTTCCATGCGCATCTGTTCGCTCTGCTGGCGCAGCAGCTTGTACATGGCTTCTTGCACGCGAATCTCCGTCTCGCGGCGCATGTATTCGGCACCGAGTTCCGGAGACTTCTTGAGGGCGACCATACCCATGTTCTCGTGACGGCCCTTCAATGCGCCATGCAAGGCGGAATTCACGCCTTGATAGCGCTTGGTGAGTTCGTCATAACGTTTGCTCTTTTCGCCACGGTCAGCCTTTTCGAAAGCCATTTCGATCGACACTTCTTCGCGCTTGGCCTGCAAGGCGCCCAAGTACTTGATCGTCGATTCCAGCTGAATATCCGGGTCGTAGAAATTATTGTCCACCTGGAACTTCACAAATTCAGCAACCAAGGAATCCAGTGCGTGTTCGCAAGAATCGAGCCTGCTCTGGAAATAAATTCTTGACTGTCTTGCCTGCGCCGTCTTGAAGGCGTTAAAAGCGGAGTCCGCCTTTTCGAGCATGAACGACACGATCTTGGCGGCAAGCCTAAAGTCTTCGTCTTCCATGGACACGGCAAACATGTCTTCCTTGTTGACTTCTACCGCAAAATTCTTGCGGAATTCCTTCAGCAAGTCCGCATGGAAATCGCCATCGAATTCGTAGTGTTCCGCCAGGTTGAATTCCCTGATCACCTGGTCATGCAATTCCCATGAATTGAAAATTGTCCAGACAGCGTTTTCGTCATCGTTGGCATTGGCAAAACCAAGGAGCGAAGTCATACCGGAGGCGCCGCCCAGCATAGAACTCAAACCACTCAACGAAGTCTGAGACGAAGCCGGAGGTGTCACGACAGCCGTCGCCGCATACACAGGCTTAATGACCCACATGACAAGCACAAAGGCTACAATCGTGGGAATAAGGATAATCGCCAAGCACAACTTGAAATGCTTCAAGTTGTTGTTCAGCAAGCGAAGACAGACTTCAATAAAACCGACCGATTCCTGCTTTTCCATACAAAACTACTTATAGTTGACGTAAATGATGAACGCCGAAGACACAACCGTCAAAAGCGATGCAAGGAACAACGTGAAATCCTTGAAAGATTCGTAATGGCTCTTCGGAATTTCGATATAGTCGCCCGGCATAATCTGGTCTTCAGTCACGCTCAGCTTCAAAGGTTCAGGGCTCTTGCCACGCCATACCTTGACCTGGCTCCATGTACCCGTAATCGTGTTAATGCCAGACGCCGCCACATAATCAATGGCATGCCATGACGGATCGTAAGGATAGCGACCCAGGTAGTTCACGGCACCGCCCACATACACAAGCATTTCCTGCACGGAAAATTCCACTTCGGTATTCGGGGCGACAGTCGTCTTGCTCATTTCAGAAATATCGATCCAGCGCGGAGCCTTACCCGGTTCACGAACGCAGGCGGCCTTGTAGCCGTAGTTATGCAGGCGGTAGCCTCCCACAAGGTCGAAGTATTCCTGCAAGGTACGACCTTCCTGGTAGGCGGCACTGGTCCTGTAGCCCGGGAAAATCAACGAAACGTTTTCGCCCATCTTCACGAACGGCACATAAACCTTGTCGCCCTGTTCAAGCATAATGTCGTTTTCAAATTCGCCCTTCGTCGTCATCGCGCTGTAGTCGACATGAATCGTATCTTTACCGCGAATCACCTGAACGTCTTCGATATCTGCACTCAGAAGGGTTCCGCCCACCTTGCGCAAGAACATGCTAAGTCTTGTCTGCGGTTCTACCAACTGCTGGCCCACTTCCGAAATGGCGCCCATGGCGTTTACCTTGAATTTCTTAAGCACAGAAAGCTGCACAAAGCACTGGTCGCGCTTGTAACGCTTGGCTGCAAGGTCCAGAATCAATTCGCGCGCTTCGGCAAGCGTCTTACCGCCCACAACAACGCCACCGCATTCTTCGATAGCAATCGATCCATCCGGATACACCTGCACAGACAAATAATTGTCTTCAAGCATCAAGTCCAAAAAGTCGCCAGGGCCAAGCACGTAGTTCGAATCAACAGGAGATTCTGCAGAAGCCGGCTGCATCACGACCGAGCTGCGCGACGAGACACCACCCTTCTTCGTAGAGATCATTCCCGAGCTAAAAAGGTCGTCACTAGCAAAAAGGCTAACGCAAAGTAAAGCTATGAATAGTATAAAGTTACGCATGTCTCTATAAAATACAAAATTAAAGAGTAAAGGTACTAGTCAATAGTTAATAGTTGCTAGGATTTTTTATCCAAGGACGGATATCAAAAAAAAGAGGGGGCCGATATGCATCGGACCCCCGTCTTCAATCTTTTTGCAAAGATCAATTATGCCTTGCTTTCGCCTTCGACCATGCTCACAGCTTCGGACTTAGCAGGTTCGGCAGCCTTCTTGGCCTTCACGACGATTTCGTCTTCGACGAGACCGACGAGAGCCATTTCGGAAGCGTCACCAGCGCGGTTCGGGCCGAGCTTGATGATGCGGGTATAGCCGCCATTACGGCCGGCATAGCGCGGACCGATCGTTGCGAACAGGTCCTGCACAGCCTTCGGGCTCATCACGAAGCGAGAAGCTTCACGACGTGCAGAAAGGTCACCCTTCTTTGCATAAGTGATCATGCGATCCACGCAGCTGCGGACGAGCTTAGCCTTGTGGAGAGTAGTGCGCACGTAGCGGTTGCTCTGCTCGGCTTCCATGCCCTTCTCAAGAATAGAAGTGGTAAGAGCGCGGAGGATGGCACGCTTGTGCTGAGCGTTAACGCCCAATTTCTTGTTTTTTACACCGTGTCTCATGTTTAATCCTTCAAGTAGTCATCGACGTCCATGCCAAAAGAGAGGCCCATGGAGGTCAACACCTCGTTAAGTTCCACCAAGGACTTCCTGCCGAAGTTCTTGTATTTAAGCATATCGTTTTCCTTGTTGCGCACAAGTTCGCCAACGGTATGGATGTTAGCCATACGGAGGCAGTTGCTGGAGCGAACGGAGAGTTCCAGATCGTCCACGCGGGTGCGCAGGAGCTGGGCGATACGCTGACGTTCTTCATCCATTTCAAGTTCTTCGGGGCTTTCGAGATCGCCTTCGAAGTTGATGAAGATTTCCAAGTGGTCCATGAGGAGCTTTGCAGCGTATGCAAGAGCGTCTTCCGGATCAATGGAACCGTCAGTCGTGATTTCCAGTTCCAGACGGTTGTAGTCCGTCTTCTGGCCAACGCGGGTATCGCTGATGTGCATCGCGACTTTCTGCACCGGGTTGAAGTTGGCGTCCATGGCGATCACGCCAATCGGAGCGTCCTTGTCCTTCAATTCGTCGGCAGTGACGTAGCCGCGACCGCTGGAAATCTTCACTTCCAGGGAGAGCGATGCGTTACCGTTCAAAGTAGCGATATGGACATCCGGAGTCAAGATGGCGACATTCGGATTATCCATGAAGTCCTTGGCCGTGACTTCGCCTTCGCCGGACATGTCCAGGCGGAGCGTTTCGTCGTGGTCGGACAGGAGCTTCACGCGGATGCTCTTGAGATTCAGGATGATGTCGGTGACATCTTCCTTCACACCCGGAATCGTCGAAAATTCCTTATCGACGCCTTCAATTTTCACGGAGACAATAGCCGCACCCTGCAGAGAGGAAAGGAGCGAGCGACGGAGGGCGTTACCGAGGGTAATACCCCAGCCACGTTCCAAAGCCTCTACGACAAACTTGGCGTAGCGACCATCTTCGCCGGTTTCCACTTTCTGGAAGCTGCGCGGCATCTGAAGTGATTTCCACATCATTGGCGATACCTCTTTTAATTAGACTCTTCTCTTCTTTTTAGGACGGCAACCATTGTGCGGAACGCCCGTCACGTCTCGAATAGAGAGAACTTCGAGGCCCGCATTCTTGATAGCACGGACAGCGGATTCACGACCGCCACCTGCGCCCTTGACGCGGACATCTACCTTGCGCATACCGAGGTCGAAAGCCTTGTGGGCAGCGACTTCAGCGGCGAGCTGGGCAGCAAACGGAGTGCTCTTGCGAGAGCCCTTGAAACCGGAGTTACCCGGAGAGCCCCAAGCGACCACGTTGCCGCGAGCATCGGTGATAGAAACGATTGTATTGTTGAAGGAAGCGAACACGCAGGCGATGCCCTGGATGTCAATACGCTTCTTGCCCTTCTTGACCTTTTCTTCTGTAGCAGCAGCGACCGGAGCTTCGGCAGCGGCAGCAGTTTCCTTAATTTCTTCTTCAGCCACGATGAATCTCCTTACTTCTTCTTGTTAGCCACAGTCTTCTTGGGGCCCTTACGAGTGCGGGCATTGGTACGGGAGCGCTGACCGCGGACCGGGAGGCCCTTGCGGTGGCGGAGGCCACGATAGCAGCCAATATCCTGCAGACGCTTAATGTTCAAGGTGATTTCTGCGCGGAGCTGACCTTCCACGGAGTATTCGTCTTCGAGGAGATGACGAATCTTACCTTGTTCTTCTTCAGTCAGGTCGTCACACTTCTTGTTCTTGTCGATGCCCAGCTGAGCACAGACCTTATTAGCGGTGAACAGACCGACACCATAGATTGCCGTCAGACCGTATTCAACAGTCTTGTTTTTCGGTAAATCGACACCAGCGATACGTGCCATACGATCTCCTTATCCCTGCTTCTGCTTGTGACGGGGGTTCTTCGAACAGATGATGCGCAATACACCCTTGCGGCGGATGATCTTGC
>Ga0265298_10003129_pt1 | contig 22245 bp, 13 predicted proteins | sample AusTroGonzalo_MG_3_FD_193486 | JGI IMG/M metagenome (GOLD analysis project Ga0265298, IMG submission 193486) | Bovine rumen microbial communities from tropical cattle in Woodstock, Queensland, Australia - Gonzalo_01 | ecosystem: Host-associated > Mammals > Digestive system > Stomach > Rumen ...
TGGTATTGTTCGTGAAAAGGAAGGGGTGTATTAGTGTATGGTAAGTGTCGACGATTATAACGAGGTCAAAGATTGCGTTTACAAAGATGAACATTATTCGGTTCGCGATAATGGTGCAGTGATGCGGCATCAGCGCGAAGGAATGCGTGTTAGAAAGGATGATAATATCTGGACTTTTGGAAAGCCTAACGATAAAACTGGCTATATGGAGATTGCAGGGCAACGTGTTCATAGAATAGTTGCTTTTGCCTTTCTTGGGAATCCTCCATCAGACCAGCATATCGTTGATCACATAGACACTAATCGTCGAAACAATCGTCCTGATAATCTGCGATGGCTCACGCGTTTGGAGAATGCATTGAACAACCCTATTACACGAGCCAGAATAGAGAATCTATGTGGAAGCATTGAGGTGTTTCTAGCAAACCCTTCTGTATTGAGAGGGCATGAAAGAATTGACCCTAATTTCAGTTGGATGCGAGCTGTTTCACCAGAAGAAGCCCGTGCTTCATTGGAGCGTTTGACAAACTGGGCCAAGGAACATCCAAAGTCCCAAGGTGGAAGTCTTGGCGAATGGGTATTTCAAGAGAGGAGAGCAGGATTTGACACAAAAGGTGGTCCTAATAGCGTAACAATTGACACTAACGAATGGCCCTCACAAACCTTTAGTGGTGATGGGGAATCAGATACGAAGGAAGAAGATATTGAATGGTTTGAATCGTCAACACCTACCGCTAAACAAAGTTGGTGGACTGAGACGGAGTTCCCGTGTTGTCCCGCAGAAGTAACAGAAGATGGTCTTGAAAAATACAAAGAGAATTTGAAAGAAAGAATGGCCTTCTCTCGGAATTGTTACGATACTTATTATGTAATTGACAGTAAAGCAGTTAAGGAAAAAGGAATACTGGCTATTCTTTCTACAAACAATAAGGAAGAAGGATATTATGGCACTTATTCTGTTTGTATCGTCAAAATAGAAAATGGTTTCTTTATCCATATTAGTTTAAGGAGGTTCAGCCACAGAGAAGATGCTTCTCATATGTACAAGGTGCTGACCGGTGAAGAAAAAATAACGGAAGAAGATGAGATATTTTGGGACACTTAAAGAAGTCCATCGGTAACACCAAGGACAGGTACCGCGTCACGCAATGCTAGAATGCGAGGAATTATCTTATAAAAATCTCCCGCGTACGTACACGAACTCAAAAACTATAGCAGTTCCTGTACGTACGCGGGAGAAAGTTTACAAGCTATCCAACCACTAATTTATGGACTACTGTATATTGACGTTCACGGACTTGCAGTTCTCGATGAGCGTAGGGTCGAAGGCGTGCTTCTCGTCACGGACGTTGATGTTCTCGAAGGTGAAGTCGGTGAGGCGGTACTTGTCGCTGGTGCCCACGTCGAAGAAGTTCTTCGTGTTCATCTGGATGTTGCGGATGGTGATGTTATTGCACTGCGACAGCGGCATATCGGCACGATCCTCGGGCTTGAAGAACTGTGTCCAGGGACGGACAACGAGGAAGGAACCGCACTGGCCGGTGATGTCCTCGACGGTGACATACTCGTAGTGCTGAGGGGTGTCAGGACGCATCTTGAGCCAGAGTACACGGGTGGCAGCCTTCACATGGATGCGACGCAGGATGATGTTATGGTCGAACAACGACTCGGAGCCTAAGGTCAGACAACCGTGTACCTTGCCGTAGGTACAGTCCTCGATAATGATGTTTGAGTTGGGGCCGTTGTTCTCGTCTTTATCAGCCCACGTACCCTTGCCGCCTTTCAGTACGACGGCATCATCGTTGACATGCATATAGCAGCCATGGACTAGCACATTCTTACAGACATCAAGGTCGATGGCGTCGCTTGAGGGAGCACCACGCTTGGGATCGACGGGGGTGATGTTCTCTGTCGGGGCGTAGATGTAGCAGCCTAGATAGCGCACGTTCTCGCAACGGTAGAGGTGGTTGGTCCAGAAGGGGGAGTTAATAATATTCACATCCTGGACGGTAACGTTCTTCGAATTAGAGATATAGACATTACGGGGACGCATGGCCTCGAGGTTCGTGCAGTCCTTATTATACTTGCGACGAATCCAGAACTCTTCCCAGTAGGGTTGGCCGTTGCCGTTGATGGTGCCAGGACCGGTGATGGTGAAGCCATCGACACCGTCGGCATTGACAAGGGCTGCAAAGTAGTTGAGCGTCTGGCCCTCCATGCGTGTCTTGACAATGGGAAAATGCTTAATGCGTGTAGAGCCCTGCAGCTCGCCACCCTCCTCAATCTTCAGATGGGTGCCGGGTTTGAAGAACAGCGAACCGCTGATGAAGGTGCCACGAGGAATGACAACGACGCCCCCACCCTCACTCGAAGCACGATCGATAACAGCCTGGATTTTAGTAGTTTGTACTTCCTGGCTATAGCCATCAACACCATAGTCGGTGACGACATAGTGACGGAGGGCCGAGAGGTCCACACGGGTGGTATCCTTGAACCATTCGGCAATGGGAGTGCCGTCGGGCCAAAGGTCGGGTTTAGCAACTTTCTTCTTGGCGATACTACCTGTCGTGCAGATTAAAGCGAGAACGAGGCATGTAATCAGTCTTGTTTTCATGTCTTTTTTGTTTCGTGATTAGTTTTGGGGACAAAATTACGAAAAGTTGAGAGCAAAACAAAAGATTTTATTCTTTTTTTTGCCAAGACGGAGTAATTTCGCTGTCACAGACAGCAATATTACTAAAAAAAACGGAAAAAAGAACGAACATTCGAAAAAAAGTAGTATCTTTGCGCACAGTTACGTAACACTTACCTTAACAATGAAAGATTTTTTTAAGTACACACTGGCCACCATCTGTGGCATTATCCTTGTTGGTGTCGTTGGCACCATCCTGTTTTTCATCAGCATCATCGGCATAGCCGCGAGCAGTAGCAGCACCACAAAAGTGGAAGACAACTCTGTCTTCGTGCTGAAGCTCAACGGCACCATCCAGGAGCGCGGCGAGGAGGACAGCCCGCTGTCGGCACTCATGGGAGAGGTCGATATGGAGATGATGGGTCTCGACGACATCGTCGCCAGCATCAAGAAAGCCAAAGACGAGGAGGACATCAAGGGTATCTACATCGAGGGCGGCATCTCGTCGTTCGACGCTCCCGCTACGGCTCAGCAGATACGCGACGCCCTGCAGGACTTCCGCAAGAGCGGCAAGTGGATTGTGGCCTATGCCGACCAATATATGCAGGCCAGCTACTATGTGGCTTCGGTGGCCGACAAGGTGTATATGAACAAGACTGGCATGCTCGACTTCAAAGGTCTGGGCGGCCAGAGCGAATACATGAAGGGACTGTACGACAAGCTGGGCATCCGCTACCAGGTGGCTAAGGTCGGCAAGTACAAGAGCTATGTGGAGCGCAACACGCTGACCGGTATGAGCGACTACGACCGCGAGCAGCGCGAGGCCTACACAAAGGGCATCTGGCAGCACTGGCTGAAGGACATCGCCGAGAGCCGTAAGGTGAAGGTTGAAGAACTGGACCAGATGGCCAGCGACAGCATCATCGGTCTGGCTGATGCCAAGGACTACGTAACGGCTAAGCTCGTGGATGGACTGATGTACCCCGACGAGGTGAGCAAGGAAATCAAGAAGCGTCTGAAGATTGGTGAAGACGATAAGATTAACCAGCTAACACTGGCCGACATGAAGAACCTGCCGAAGAAAGACAAGAACAAGGGCGAGGAGATTGCCGTGTACTATGCCTATGGCAGCATCGTTGATAGTGAGACAACAGGACTGTTCTCAACCGAGCACAGCATTGTGGGTACCACGACTGTCGAGGATCTGAACAAACTGGCTAAGGACGACAACGTGAAAGCTGTTGTGCTGCGCGTGAACTCAGGTGGTGGCAGCGCCAACGCCTCAGAGCAGATCTGGCACGCCATCAAGCAACTGAAAGAGAAGAAGCCCGTCGTCGTCTCCATGGGTGGTGCCGCCGCTTCCGGTGGTTACATGATCAGCGCCGGTGCCAACTACATCATTGCCGAGCCGACGACCATTACCGGTAGCATTGGTATCTTTGGTCTGATTCCTAACTTCAGCGGTCTGGTGACCGACAAACTGGGTGTCACCTTCGACGGCGTGAAGACCAACAAATACACCGACTACGAGGAGCAGCTCGTTCTGGGCAAGGAGAACTCTGAGGAAATGAAGTTCATGCAGCACTACGTGGACCGTGGCTACATCAACTTCCTGGACATCGTGGCTGACGGCCGTAAGATGAAGCGCGACGAGGTTGACTCCATCGCACAGGGTCGTGTATGGCTGGCCAAGGATGCCTTGAAGATTAAGCTGGTGGACCAGCTGGGCTCACTTGACGATGCCATCAAGAAGGCAGCCGAACTGGCTAAGCTCGAGAAATACCACAGCACAGCCTACCCCGCTCCTGCCAGCTGGTTTGAGCAGCTGCTGTCGGAGGACAAGAAGACTTCATACCTCGATGGCGAACTGCGCGAAGTGCTGGGCGAACTGTACCTGCCGTTCGTAGAACTGCGCCGCGACATGCAGAGCAGCCGTCTGCAGGCTAAGCTGCCCTACCGTCTGGAGGTGAAGTAGGGAATGAAGAATGAAGAATGAAGAGTGAAGAGTGAAGAATGAAGCAATTCACAATTCATAATTAGGAGTTAAAGGAGTAAAGGATGGAAGGCGATTTCATCAAGATTAATGAGTGGCTGATGCCCCTGAGCTGGTTGTACGGCTTAGGGGTGAAGTTGCGTAACATGCTCTTTGACCTGGAGATTCGCAAGAGTCACTCCTTTAAGACTCCCGTCATCTCGATTGGCAACATCACCGTTGGCGGCACAGGTAAGACGCCCCACGTGGAATATCTGATACGACTGCTGCAGGACAACTATCGCGTAGCGGTACTGAGCCGTGGCTACAAGCGCAAGAGCAGCGGATTCGTCATTGCCGACAATCAGACGACGATGAACGACATCGGCGATGAGCCGTTCCAGATGAAGCAGAAGTTCCCGAAGGTGACGATTGCCGTTGACAAGAAACGCGTGAACGGCATCAACCGCCTGACGAACAACGACAGCAAGAAGAGCAATATCGACGTCGTTCTGCTCGACGATGCCTTCCAACATCGTCAGGTGAAACCGGGCATCAACATCCTGCTGGTGGACTATCACCGACTGATTATCTACGACAAGCTGCTGCCGGCAGGACGACTGCGCGAACCACTGAAAGGGAAGGACCGCGCCGACATCGTGATTGTCACAAAATGCCCCAAGGACCTGAAACCCATGGAGTATCGCGTCATCACGAAAGCCATGAACCTATACCCCTACCAGCAACTCTTCTTCTCGACACTCGACTACGAGGAGCTGCAGCCGGTATTCAAATCGGGGAAATCAGCGAAACAAGAAAAACTTGCTAATCTCAAGGACAAGAATATCCTCCTGCTGACAGGCATTGCCTCGCCGCGACAGTTGAATGTTGACTTGAAGCCACTGGTAAAGACCATCACGCCAATGACATTCAGCGATCACCACAACTTCACCCACTATGACGTGCAACAGCTGAACATGGCCTTTGACAATATGCCTTCGCCCAAGTGTATCATCACCACCGAGAAAGATGCCGCCAGACTCCTGACAACAGAAGGACTGAGCGACGAAGTGCGCCAACACCTGTTCATGCTGCCCGTACACATCAGCTTCATGCAAGGCCAGGAAGAGGCGTTCAACAAGCACATCACAAGCTATGTGCATAACAAGACACGCCGCACTAATGCCCATAAGAAAACAGAAGTGCAGAAACATGGACAGAAACAGGCACAGAAGCAGAATACCGGTAACAAGGACAACAGTCGTCCGCGTACCATTAAGTTCAATTAGCAAAAGACACTAAACCACAACACTATGGAGATAGCAAAACTCGGCGAGTTCGGACTCATCGACCGCCTTACGAAAGACATACAACCCAAGAACACCTCAACGAAATATGGCGTGGGCGACGACTGCGCCGTCCTCTCCTACCCCGACAGCGAGGTACTCGTTACCACCGACCTGCTGATGGAGGGCGTACACTTCGACCTTACCTATATTGATCTGAAGCACTTAGGCTACAAGTCGGCAATGGTGAACATCAGCGATATATTCGCCATGAACGGCACGCCTCGCCAGATGACCGTCTCACTGGCAGTGAGCAAGCGCTTCAGCGTGGAGGATATAGAAGAGTTGTACGCGGGCCTGCGCCTGGCGTGCGAGAAATGGAACGTTGACATCGTGGGTGGTGACACCACCTCTTCCTACACAGGACTGGCCATCTCGATTACCTGCATTGGCGAGGCCGCCAAAGAGGACATCGTCTATCGCAACGGCGCCAAAGACACCGACCTCGTCTGCGTCAGCGGCGACCTTGGCGCTGCCTACATGGGACTGCAACTGCTGGAACGCGAGAAAAGCGTGTACTATGCACAGGTTGAGGAGGCCAAGAGAAAGGGCGACAAGCGCGCACTGGAGGAACTGGCCCACTTCAATCCCGATTTTGCCGGCAAGGAATACCTGCTGCAACGCCAGTTGCAGACAGAAGCCCGCGGTGACATCATCCAGCGTCTGCGTGAAGCAGGTATCCATCCGACAGCCATGATGGACATCAGCGACGGACTCTCATCAGAACTTATGCACATCTGCAAACAGTCGGGCGTGGGCTGCCGCATCTTCGAGAAGAACCTGCCCATCGACTACCAGACGGCAGTGATGGCAGAAGAAATGAACATGAACGTCACCACTTGCGCCCTTAATGGAGGCGAGGACTACGAACTGGTCTTCACCGTTCCCATAGGCGATCACGAAAAGATTGAGACTTTGGATGACGTTCACCTCATCGGCCACATCACCGACGCGAAATTCGGCCAAATTCTCGTAACCCGTGATAATCAGGAGTTTGAGCTCAAAGCACAGGGCTGGAACCCGCTGAGCGGCGAAAAATAAAGCACTTTTTTCTAAAAAAAGTAGCAAAAAAGTTTGGTGGGACGAAAAAAAGTTCGTACCTTTGCACCCGCAAACGAAAGGAATGCAGTGAACAAGAACATGGTGCCTTAGCTCAGTTGGTAGAGCATCGGACTGAAAATCCGTGTGTCCCCGGTTCGATTCCTGGAGGTACCACTCCTCCTTTCATTATGGATCCCGTGAAAGTCTTATGACCGTAACGGGATTTTTTCATTAAAGAAACTTGAAACTACAATTGCTTATGAGAAAAACAATGCTCACCATGATGCTGTTTGCCGCCACCACGATGATGGCGCAAACACCAGCCTTCACGACCTCTGCCAAGGAGGAGATAGCCGCTAACCACTACCTGTCGGGCAGCAACTATCTGGACTATGACCGCCAACTGCCTACCGGACAGCTGACGCCGGCCCCCAAAGGCTATGAGCCCTACTATATGAGTCATTACGGTCGCCACGGTTCACGCTGGCTGATTGGCGAGGGCGACTACCGCTACCCCATCACGACACTGCGCGATGCACGCGACCAGGGTAAGCTCACGGCAACAGGACTGGAGACGCTGAAGAAACTGGAGGACTTCTTCCCCACCACCGTTAAACGCTTAGGCGATCTGACAACTGTGGGCGAACGCCAGCATCACGGCATCGGACGACGCATGACCGAGCACTTCCCTGAAATATTCAAGACGAAGAACGTACCCATCGACGCCCGCTCAACGGTAGTCATCCGCTGCATTCTGTCGATGGTAGCCGAGTGCGAGGAGCTGATGGCCGCCAACCCCTCTGCCCGCATCCATAACGATGTTAGCGAGTCGTTGCAGTACTACCTAAACCAGCCGTGGGAGGGCCGTGTACGCGACTTAGGCCGCCGCACCGGCGATAAGGAGACACGCGAAGCCCGTCTGCGCTATACCCACCCTGAGCGTCTGATGAAGGTGCTGTTCAACGATGAGCAATATGTATATAATAATGTACGCGCAGGCGAACTGATGCAGCAGATCTTTGAGGTGGCTTCCAACATGCAGAGCCATGATACTGACATCGAACTGCTGTCGCTCTTCACGGACGAGGAACTCTACGACCAGTGGCGCATCCGTAACGTGGGCTGGTATCTCGACTACGGCGCAGCTCCCCAGGCTGGCGGCATCATGCCGTTCAGTCAGCTGAACCTGCTGAAGAACATCATCGAGACTGCCGACACCGTCACACAGACACAGGCCACACTGCGCTTCGGTCACGAGGTATGCGTGATGCCGCTGGCCTGTCTGCTGGAGATGGACAACTGCGGTGCACAGGTGGAGAACCTCGACACGCTGGACAACGTGTGGCGTAACTACCGCATCTTCCCAATGGGCTGTAACATCCAACTCGTGTTCTACCGTCCGAAGAAAGGCAAGGCCGGTGACATTCTCGTCAAGGGATTGCTCAACGAGCGCGAGACGACACTCCCCATAAAGACCGACCAGTGGCCCTACTACCGCTGGCAGGATCTGCGTCAGTACTACCTTGACAAGATTGCCAAGTTCGAACAGCAAAGATAATGCATAGTTAGGCAATTCACAATTAATCAATTCACAATTCACAATTGATAGTTCATAATTAGAAGCAATGGGAATCATCATAGGAATAGACGTGGGCATATCGACCACGAAGATTGTGGGACTGAAGGAAGGACGTATCACCGCGCCGACACGCATCACCGCTGCCGACCCTATCACGTCGCTCTATGGAGCCTTCGGTAAGTATCTGCACGACAACGACATCGCATTACAGGACGTAGAACAAGTGATGCTGACGGGTGTCGGATCCGCCTACGTCAAAGGTCCCGTCTATGGGCTGCCGACGAAAAAGGTTGAGGAGTTTGTGGCCGACGGCCTGGGTGCCCGCTATGAGTCGAAGCTCGACCACACGATAGTCGTCTCCATGGGTACAGGTACCAGTTTCGTGCTTTGCGATGGCGATGACATGCGCCACATCGGCGGTATCGGTGTTGGCGGCGGCACACTTGCCGGTCTGTCACGACTGATGCTGAACACCAGCGACATCAAGTCAGTCTCAGCACTTGCCATGCAAGGCGACATCAAGAAGGTGCACCTGCTCATCGGCGACATCTCGGCAGAACCGCTGCCCGGACTGCCGATGGATGCGACAGCAAGTATCTTTGCAAAAGCCCAGAACGATGCACCCAAGGAGGACATCGCCGCAGGCATCATCTCGATGGTGCTGCAGACCATCGGTTCTGCCGCCTGGCTCTCAAGCCGCGGCAGCGATATCCGCGACTTCGTACTCATCGGCAACCTGACGCTGCTGCCGCAGTGCAAGGATGTGTTCCCGCCGCTGGAAAAACTCTACAATATCCGATTCCACATCCCGAAGTATTCACAGTACTGCACCGCCATCGGCGCGGCACTCAGTTATAACAAGAAAGCTGCTCAGATTTGAGCAGCTTTCTTGTTTCTTATTTCACTTCTTCCCAACAGAGGACGGAGCCGTTGCGACGAGCGGGATCGGGACCGGTAAAGTCCATCGAGTAAGGACTGCCTGTCGTGGGACTCTTACCCATGTAACGATGGTTCTTCAGCGAGAGGAGCATGAAGTCGTGGTCAAGATAGTCCTGCCAGAGGAACTCGGTGCTGTTCACATCGTCAACGGTACGGAGCGTCTCACCTCCTATTCCCAAATTGTCAGTGAAACGCACATCGCCAGGCAGACCGTCGCCATAGACCTTCACATAGCGGCCATCGGCACACTGCAAAGCCACCCTACCCTGACCACGGTCAACGACCTTGAATTTCGTCAGTTCGCTGTTATCACCGGCATGGGTGTCGTAGAGCACGCCATGCTTCAAAGCGATAGCCGGACGGCCCGTAGCCTTATTGATGATGCGGATGGTCTTGCCATAGGGAATATTCTGACTGCGGTCAGCCATTGGTTCGTCAACAGTAAAGTTATCAAACTCAGCAAAGCCGCCGTTCTTACCTTTCACGTTGAAGGCAAAGAGGGCGTGGCGCGAGCCCTGGAAAGTAATGAGCTGATAAGTCAGCGGCATCATGCGACCCAGCGCCTGGAAGTTCTGGCCGTCTGTTGAGTAGGCATACTGCATCTGGTCGTTATCGTAGTCGCCGATGCAGCGAAGCCAGATTTTCCCGTTGGTCAAAACGACGGGCACACTGACAGTGTCGTTTGTCATCTGTTCGAAACAGCGCAGGGTATATTCACCCCCTCTACGGGAGGGGGCTGAGGGGAGGCTTATACCAATCCATGAACAGGGAATATTGATATTACCCAAACCAGCAACGTCACCATCCTTCATACCCTTGACGAAAAGTTCGACGGTAGCAATGCTCTTCGGACCGATGACACGCTGGGTAAGCGTGTTGCGGGCCCACATCAGTTGCTCAGCGGGCTGCGACTGGATGCGCAGACGGCCACCTTTGAGGCTCCACATCTTGTCGTCAGGATTATGATTCCACTGCCACACAGCGCCCAGCGTCTTTCCATTGAAGTTTTCTGAGCGGTCATAGGGCGCACGCATAGGCTGGGCTTCCTCGCCGACGCCGTAGCAACCCAGTTTCGTGTCGGGCTTGAACCATGTACGGGGTGCACGACCGAGGTTTCCATTCAGTCCTATCATTGGCCAACCATCCTCCCACGTCATAGGCATCAGGCAGACGGTACGACCGATAGAGTGGAAATCCTGCATCAGCAATGCCCACCACGTGCCGTCCTTGGCCTGTACGATGCCGCCCTGATGAGCATTATCGCAGCCCGTAGCATCGGGGCTGGCTGGTGAAACACCGAACTTCGTGCCGTCCTCGCCAATGCGGTACTTCGTGCCACGAGGTACCGTTGTACGACCTGCACCATGGTAGCCATAGGTTTCGTCGGCTTGGATGACACGCGTCTCGTAGGGTCCCCAGATACTCTTCGAGCGGGAGCAGAGCGTGCGACCATTAGGCGAATAGTCGGTGGAGATGAGGTAGTACATACCATTAATCTTATACATGTGGTGTCCCTCACCGATACCATTACCCTCGGGAATGATGACACGATCACTGCCCTCGACGGGACCGCTCATATCGGGCTTCAACTCCGTACAATGTACCTCGCCATACTTATGGATGGCATATATCTTACCATCGTCATCGAAGAGCACGCCAAGGTCGTAGATATTCCCCTGCATGTTATGATGCGTCCACGGACCACGGATATCTTTAGCCGTATAGCACTGCAGGCCCTTGCCATTAACGTTAGAGAAGACATAGAACTGACCGTTGGCATAACGGATACATGGTGCCCAGATGCCCTGACCATAGATTTCCTGATGATTCTTCAGCGCAAACTTATCCTCGGGGAAGTCGAAGCGATCAAAGCAGTAGCTGATGTTCTCCCAATTTACCAGGTCTTTGGAGTGGAGAATGACAAGGCCCGGCACCGAATGCATCGTCGTACCTGCCAGATAGTAGTCGTCACCCACACGAATGACATCCGGGTCGCTGAACTCATCGTAGAACAGCGGATTGGTAAACGTGCCGTTACCATTGTCGGCAGTCCACGACGTTGTTTGTGCATGGCCAAGGATTGTCATACCGGCGAATAGCCAGAAAGCCAATAGGCGATTGAAGGATTTGGTTCTCAACGAACCAATAATAAATGGATTCTTTTTCATTAGCTGTTATGAAAGGGATTTGTTCTACTTACCAACTTTTGTCGCAAAGTTACAAATAAACAGGTGAACATCCAAATTATTTCGCATTTTTCTGATTCCTCGGGATGCAAGTACAAAAAATCCGCTGACTCACAATGAATCAGCGGAATAATTATTGGTGGTCGAGGTGACAGGACTCGAACCTGCGACAGCCTGGTCCCAAACCAGGAACGCTACCAACTGCGCTACACCTCGATTTTTGCGGATGCAAAGGTACGAAAATAAATTAAGAGTTAAGAGTTAAGAATTAAGAAAAGCACTATTGTTAACAATAATTTGCACAACAAGTTTTCCTAACTCTTAATTCTTCATTCTTAATTACTTGATGATGCCCTGCTCCTGGAAAATCTTCTTCAGAGCCACCACTGAGCGGTCAACCTGCTCCTTAGTGTGGGTGGCCATCAGTGCATAGCGCACGAGGGTGTCCTGCGGAGCGCATGCGGGCGGGATGACAGGATTGATGAATACGCCAGCCTTGAAGGCGAGGGCGGTAACCAGAAAGGTCTTCTCCATGTCGCGCACATAAAGGGGGATGATGGGGCTCTCGGTGTCGCCAATCTCGAAACCTTCCTCGCGGAAACGCTTCAGTGCGTAGTTGGTGACATCCCAAAGGGCCTGTATGCGCTCGGGCTCCTGCTGAATGATGTGCAGAGCCTCCAGTGCGGCTGCAGTAGCTGCGGGAGTGTTAGATGCTGAGAAGATGTAGGTGCGGCAGGTGTGGCGCAGCCAGTTGATGGTATCGCTGTCGGCAGCGATGAAACCACCGATAGAGGCCAAAGACTTCGAAAAGGTACCCATGATGAGGTCAACCTCATCGGTCAGTCCGAAGTGGTCGCAGACACCGCGTCCCTGGCGACCAAAGACACCCAGGCCGTGAGCCTCATCAACCATGATAGAGCAATTGTACTTATGCTTCAGCTCGACGATTTCGGGCAACTTGGCAAGGTCACCTTCCATTGAGAAGACACCATCGATAACGATGAGCTTGATGGCCTCATGAGGAAGCTTCTGGAGCACACGCTCGAGGTCGGCCATATCGTTGTGCTTGTAGTGCAGCTGCTTGGCGAAGGCCAGACGGCGACCGTCAACGATAGAGGCGTGGTCGCGATCATCGCAGATGACGAAGTCGTCCTTGCTCAGCAGTGCGGGGATAACGCCCTGATTGACAGAGAAGCCCGTCGAGAAGCACAGACAGTCGTCCTTACCGATGTATTCAGATATTTCTTTCTCCAGTTGTACGTGCAGGTCGAGTGTTCCGTTGAGGAAGCGACTACCGGCACAACCTGAACCATATTTGTCAAGCGCAGCCTTTGCAGCATCAATGATGCGCTGGTCACCCGTCAGGCCTGTATAGGCATTTGAGCCAAACATCAAGACCTTGTGGCCACCCATTTCAACTTCCGTGCCCTGTTTTCCTTCGATAGCACGGAAATAAGGATAAACGTCAGCCGCCATAAACTTCTGCGGCTCACGATAACTCTTGTATCTTTCTTGTAACTGTCCCATTCCGATATAGGTATCGTTTACTAGTTTTTTCTAACAGGCTGCAAAGTTACACATTTTTTATGAATCCCTGCACATTTTTCTCAATAAATGTGCATTTTACGAAATTTTTACGCAAAAACGCTCCTACGTTTCAGGGATTTTTCGTACTTTTGCATGACATGAAAGAGAAAAAGACAACCATCACCTTCATCATCAACCCCATCTCGGGTACGAGTTCGAAGGAGGACTTTCCACAAATCGTCGGACAGTTGATTGACCGTGACCGTTTTGATGTGGAGATTGTCTTCACTGAATATGCCGGTCATGCCGCCGAGATAGCCAAAGAGCGTGCCCAGCAAGGACGTGATGTGGTTGTTGCTGTGGGTGGCGATGGTACCGTCAACGAGGTGGCGCGTTCGCTGACGCATACCGACACGGCATTGGGTATCATCCCCTGCGGCTCGGGCAACGGACTGGCTCGCCACCTGCGCCTGCCTCTCGACGTAAAGAAGGCGCTGGCCATCATCAACGACTGCCACATTGAGGCATTCGATTATGGAGTTATCAACGACCTGCCGTTCTTCTGCACCTGTGGCATGGGCTTCGATGCCTTCATTTCACTGAAATTCGCAGAAGCGGGCAAGCGCGGTCCTATCACCTATGTGGAGAACGTGCTGAAGGAGGGACTGAAATACAAGCCGGAGACATACACCGTTGAGGACGAGACGGGCACGATGCGCCATAAGGCATTCCTCATCGCCTGCGCCAATGCATCACAATATGGCAACAATGCCTACATTGCTCCCGGTGCGACGATGAAGGATGGCAAGATGGACGTCATCATCATGGAGCCCTTCAATGCTCTCGATGCCCCTCAGATAGCTGCCGACCTGTTTATGAAGACGCTGGGCAACAACTCGAAAATCAAGACTTTCCGTGCCAACCACATACGCATTAAACGTAAGCAGCCGGGAGCCATCCACTTCGACGGCGACCCTGTCATGACCGACTGTGACATAGACGTACACATAGAGCATCTGGGCATCCGCATCATCACCGACGCCAAGGCTGCCGAGGACAGCGCACAGCCCAACCCCGTTCTGAATGCATTCAGCGACTTGTTTAATAATATAAATAATGTACGCGAAGATATCGGAAAGCAGGGGCGACGCATACAGGTCATCAACAAACTGATGCTACGCCGACTATCGAAGTTGTAGAGGGGAGAGGTTATAGGTTATAGGTTATAGGTTATAGGTTATTGGTTATAGGTTATTGGTTATAGGTTATTGGTTATAGATAAGAGATGTGGCAGTATTGTGTAGTAACCATCGTTTTAGTTTTTGCCGTAGGCTATGCCGTATGGCGAATACGTCAGAACCTGCGGAACGAAAGCCCCTGCTGTGGCTGCGAGGGCTGCGAAATGTGCAAAGAAATGAAAAAACACGGTTGTAAGGACAAAAAAGAATGCCAAAAATTTGGCTGTTCCGAAATTAATTAGTACTTTTGCACCCGCTAAACCGATTTGGTGCCTTGGATGAGTGGCTTAGTCAACGGTCTGCAAAACCGTCTACAGCAGTTCGAATCTGCTAGGCACCTCCCCAGCGGGAATCTCTTAACAGAGGTTCCCGCTTTTCTTTTATCCACAAGCCTTCTTCCCCACCCTCACCTGCTTCTCCAGGAACTTCGCCGTTGTTGCCGCACACAATGAAGCGCCCATTTTTGCACCATCAGAGAATTGACATAAATCAATTTCTTTACAAAAAGATAGATTTTTCGCAAATTTCCTGATAAAATGTTTGGTATTTCAGATTTTTGATGTAATTTTGCAACCCGAAAGAGAAATCTCTCGCTTAACTGTAAAAAATCCATTATCAATAGTATTAACAACAAAAAAAGGAAAAAAGATTATGAACGCAGCACAAGTTGTTGAAGATCTCAAAAAGAGATTCCCCAATGAGCCGGAGTACATCCAGGCAGTTTCTCAGGTTCTTCCCACCATCGAGGAGGAGTACAACAAGCACCCCGAGTTCGAGAAGGCAAACCTCATCGAGCGTCTTTGCATTCCCGATCGTGTGAACGAGTTCCGTATTACCTGGGTTGACGATAAGGGTAATGTCCAGACAAACATGGGCTACCGTATCCAGCACAACAATGCCATTGGCCCGTACAAAGGCGGTCTGCGTTATCACAAGTCTGTAAACCTGGGTATCTTGAAGTTCCTTGCCTTCGAGCAGACCTTCAAGAACTCTCTGACTACTCTGCCTATGGGTGGTGCCAAGGGTGGTTCTGACTTCTCTCCCCGTGGCAAGAGCGATGCTGAGGTTATGCGTTTCTGCCAGGCCTTTATGAACGAGCTCTACCGCGTTATCGGTCCCGATGAGGACGTTCCCGCTGGTGACATCGGCGTTGGTGGCCGTGAGGTTGGTTACCTGTTCGGACAGTACAAGAAGCTCACACACCAGTTCCAGGGCGTGCTCACTGGTAAGGGTATCCCCTTCGGTGGTTCACTGATCCGTCCTGAGGCTACTGGTTACGGTACCGTATACTTCCTGACTTCTATGCTGGCTACTCGCGGCATCGAACTGAAGGGCAAGAAGGTGCTGATCTCTGGTGCTGGTAACGTGGCTCAGTATGCTGCTGAGAAGTGCCTGCAGCTGGGTGCAATCCCCATGACAATGTCTGACTCTGACGGTTACATCTACGATCCCGATGGCATCGATCGCGCTAAGCTCGACTACATCATGGAGCTGAAGAACGTTGAGCGTGGACGTATCAAGGAGTATGTTGAAGAGTATCCCACAGCCAAGTACTACGAGGGCAAGCGCCCCTGGTACGAGAAGGCCGACATCGCTCTGCCCTGCGCTACTCAGAACGAGATCAACGGCGACGAGGCTGCTGCATTGGTGAAGAACGGCGTTATCGCTGTTGCCGAGGGTGCCAACATGCCTTCACTGCCTGAGGCTATCAAGATTTTCCAGGACGCTAAGATTCTCTACGCTCCCGGTAAGGCTTCTAACGCTGGTGGTGTATCAGTATCTGGTCTTGAGATGTCTCAGAACTCTGAGCGTCTGAGCTGGACTGCTAAGGAGGTCGACGACTACCTGAAGCGCATCATGAACGACATTCACGAGAACTGCGTGAAGTACGGTACTCAGGCTGACGGTTACATCAACTACGTGAAGGGCGCTAACGTTGCCGGCTTCATGAAGGTTGCCAAGGCCATGATGGCTCAGGGCATCGTATAAGCTCGACGAAGTCAAGGTTATTTACGATGATGAAAAGCATCGTATAAGCTCGACGAAGTCAAGGTTATCACGATGATGATATGCATCGCATAAGCTCGACAAGCATACAGTTATTACAATTATAAGAAAAGGCTGGGATTTCTCCCAGCCTTTTCTGTTTCTATACTATTGCAGTTTCGGTTTCAGCTCGTCGGGCGAGTCGTTGGTAAACATATTGACTGGCGGAGCCTGACGAGTGAAGAAGTGCTCAATCGTCTCTGGCTGAAGCTGTAGCGATGGCTGGAAGTCGGCACTTGACATATAGCGCAGCAGCGCATAGCGCATCTGACGAGCCACCACACGGCGGTCAATGTCGCTGCGGAGATCCATCGTCGTCATCAACAGGCGTCCCTTCCCCACTCTGGCCTCAACAATCATGCCGAGTTTGCGCGACACATGCCATGTATCGATGGGCTGCACAGGCGACTGGTAGTCGGCAGGCAGTTCGCGGAGGTTCATCACCTGCGCCTTGTTCAACAACTCCCACCAGTTCAGGTTCGACCATGAATCGGTGGGGAAATCATACTTAAACAAGGGGTGCGACATATCTATATAGGCTCCCGTAGTATGAGGCGGTCGCATCTTGAACCATGAAGTATTCCAGAATACCGGCAGATAGTGCTGCACGACATCGTTGCCCAAGGTCACGCGACCAGCAGCCTCCAACAGCACCGCCTCACCACGCTGCAAGGCGGCAAGAGCCTCGCGATAGTCGTGAGTGATGGTCGGTAGTCTATTGGGATTAATCTGTTCTGCCAATGTAGCTCCATCGGCAGGATACACCCAAAAGTCCCAATGGTTCATAAAGTCCTTAGTAAACTCGACGGTAAGCGTCAACTTGGTCGGCGCAGTTATCTTGTCCAACGGCATAACGACTGTCCCCATCGGAATATTCTTTCCTATAGGCAGGAAGTCGCGAGTAAAGGTACCACTGGCCACGATGAGGTTACTATCGTTCTTACTTTGGCTGGCATCCCCTTCCGTCGCCGAGCGGGTAATGCGGAAGGTTGCCGGTGCATTCGTCACCGATGTGCTGTAAGCGTTATAGACCTCAATGGGCACACGGAGGGTATCACGGGTGGTATAGACGAACTTCGGGAAACGTGCCAAGGGGACTATGAAGTTACAGAACTGGCGCCACTCGTCGCCCGTAACATAGCCTTTTTCCTTCCAATGCACGTTAAGCGGTCCAACGAGGGCTGTTCCCTGTCCGCTGTAGTCGTTGAGTCCCAACAGTTGGAAACCCGCATAGTCCTTGGTACGCAGGTTACGCTCCATCTCGTACTTATAGCAGAGAGTCTGCAGACGGCCACTGGCCATCAGGAACTTCTCGGCCATCGACTCCATACCATTATCGCGCAGCAGGTCACGGAATATCTCAAAGTTCTTAGGCTGATAAACACCTGTGTACTGTTTTATCTCCTTGAAGTCGGGGAAGACACACCACTGTCCCTGCTCGTGAGCAATAATGGGCGAGTTGTTGGGAAGACTGTCCTTATAGTTACGCGGATACTCGATGCCGCTGTAATAGTCATCGGCACTGGAGGGCGCACGGTTGTCCCAGTCAAGACCACGGGCACCGCCCTTGACATGATACTGCGAGGCATCATCCCATGCCCAGCCGCCACCGACGCTGGCACCGCAATAGACACGGGTGGAGTCGTAGCGATGCATCTGGCGCACCCAGTCGTTGCAGTACTTCACCCAGTCGCCGGCAGGCTCGTTACCGGCTGCCATCATGACAAACGACGGGTGATGACCGTATTCATCAACGATACGCTTCGACTCCTCCAGCAAGTACTCGTCAATCTTCTGACCGCGACGCAGACGGACGCCGTGATTGGGCCATGAGGGCCCCTCGGGCTGCAGGTAGATACCTACCCTATCGGCAGCGGCAAAGGCGGCCTCGGGCGGACAGTAGCTGTGGAAGCGCACGTGGTTCAGGCCGTACTCCTTGCACTTACGGAAGACGTCAATCCACGAGTCTTCATCGGTAGGTGGATAGCCCGTCTCCGGGAAACAGCAGTTCTCTACCGTTCCGCGCAGAAAGAGGGGACGATCGTTGATGTAGAACTGACGGCCATCGATCTTGATGTCACGCAGTCCAACATTTGCCTCGTAGAGGTCGTCACCGGCCTCAACCGTGAGGCGGTAGAGGTTAGGCCTGAACTCATCCCAAGGCTCAAGGTTAAAGGCTTCCCCCTTCAGATTCTGATACTCGCGAGAGAAGACAAATTCCAGACGCCCGTCTTTAGCTTCCTTCACCAGACGAACGTCCTTACGGATATTGACACCCTGCATGGGTCCCTGCAGAGGTGTCAGCGTAACGATGACCTGATAGTCCCAAAGCGGAACGATCTGATTGAGGTTATTGTCAAGGTCAACGGTAACGACAGCCGTCTTCTGCCAGCATTTCTTCTTTTTGACATAAGTGCTGTCGGCGCGGAAACCCACGTGTTTCACTAGTAATTTCTTCCACTGCGCCTGCAACTCTATGCGGCCGACGATACCGTTCCAGTTGCCCTGCGTCTGGTCGGTGACGCTGTGAGAGTCCTGTCCTACGCAGACGTTCTCGATACCGTTATATACGCGAATGGTAATCTCATTGGAGGCTCCCACCTTTATAAGTGGCGTAATGTCGTAGCGATGGGGTGTCGAGAGCGACAGCTGATGACCGGCTGCCTGACCGTTGACAAAGACGGTAGTCTCTATATGCGGTCGCTCCAGATAGAGAGTGATACTGCGGTCTTTCCATTCGGCAGGCACATAGACACGCTTGTGATACCACGCCTCACCGACATAGTGGCGTTCGGGCGTCAAAAAGAACGGGAACTTCACCTGCCCCATTCCCGACCCTTGGTCGCCTACCCGTTGCCTTTCCCCCCGATACTTCTCCATGTACGGATTGAAGTAGTAGCTGGAGTCGTAGAGTGAGCCCGTCCACTGGGTGTTCACACTGACAGGATTGCCCTTGCCGTTGGTAAGCATAGAGCCCGGCAAGATGACGTAATCGTCGAAATGAACAGGGTTGCTCACCGAGAAGTCCCAAGGACCTGCCAGCGAGATGACTTCCTGCGCCTGTCCGCTCAAGGCACAAAGTATGTAGAATATACAAATGAGTTTTCTCATATCAGTCACGATTAATGATTTCTATTTTCTTTACCGCTTCACCTGCGGTTTTATCGGCCTCACGAGGCAGATAAATCGGAGCATCCGGTTGCAGAGGAAGGATGCGCAGTTCCAGTTTCTGGCAATCATCAGGCAGTCGCCACAGTCCATAAAGGAACGGACGGCCATAATAGAAGTTGTCGGCTACAAGACGACCGTTTGCATAGAGACGGGCACAATCGCCACGATACAGGACACTCAAAAGTTCGTTGCGTTCTGCGGGCAACTGAATGGTATAGACGGCAGCCTGCTGCCAGTCTTCCTCACCAGGAGCCTCGGCCACCTTCGCACGTCCCTTGACGATGGTGCGCAGCTGTCCTGCTTCCTTGACTTTGGTAATTTCCGGTTTTTCCGGATTATCCGGATTATCCGGATTATCCAGGAACAGCCGTTCGGCCTGTTCTCGCGTCAGCAGATAGATGTTTTCGCAGACAGGCTTCGACATACCGAGCGGTTTGATGTTTTTCAGCGTCTTACCGCTTTGCAGGGCGATGGTCGTGGCAACGCCCGCTATCTGCATCATGTATATCTTTCCCTCGCGCTTGGCCACCAACTGTGCCGTCGCATAACGGATGCCGTCAACGTTGATGGGAAAGATGGCCATCGTGCCAGCAGGAATTGTCTGTTTTGGCAGCTTCACGCCGCAAGCCTCTAACTGCACATTCTTCTTAGCCGTCAAATGCTGCAAGCGTTCGTAGTTGTTGATAAAGATAAAGCCAGAGGCCTCACCCCCCGCCCTCTCCGAAAGAGAGGGAGCCGAGCGGACAGCCCAGCGCAACTGCGAGTCATCGCCCTTCTTCAGGTCTTGTGGCGTGGGGAACGCGGCCTCCATCGTTGCCAGCTGCTCACCGTAGTCCTGCATGAACAGATGCAGCGGTCGCAATGTATAGTACTGCGGATAGGTCTGACCAAACTCTCCCAAGGGTGCCTGGAAATCGTAGGTACAGACAGGCAGGTCGTTGTTGGCGGTTCCTGGCGATGTCTGACACTCATTGAGCGTGTTAAGCACACCCTCAGGATTGGTGCCGCCATGATACATATAGTAGCCCAACAGATTACTGCCGGAGCCGAGCTTTACCAGCGCCATCGAGTAGGCATCCTCAGGATAGACGTAGGGACGACGATGATAGGCCGTCGCCATTCCACCACCCAGTTCACAAGTGAAATAGGGATAAGAAGCCTGCCCCTCCAAAGAGAGGGGTGAGTTGCTGTAATCAATCATATCGGTGCCAATGGCTGTCGACGAACGGAAGGCCTTGAAGTTGAATGCTTTATAGTAGTTGCCGCAGGTCTCGGTTATTTCCTTGTCCCAGAAGCCGTCGGCATAGTCGCCGTAGAGCGGCAGCATCTCGCCATAGGGCACAGGCGTACGGAGCTCCGGCCAGCCGGTACGGGTATAGAACGGCAGATCGAAGCCGATGTCGGTAGCGATTTTCTTCAAGGCCATCAGGTACTCGCCGCGACCGCGATACTCGTTATCGAACTGTGCAGCGATGACAGGGCCGCCATCCTTCCACTGCAGGCCTTGAACCTGCGTGAAAATCTGTCGGTAAAGTTTCTCGACGAAATCGAGAAACACAGGATTCTGTTCGCGCAGTTTGCAGCCCTTCGTAAAGACCCAGTCGGGAATGCCGCCATTGCGCACCTCACCATGACAGAACGGACCCAGACGCAGCACCACAGGCATCTCCTCCTGCTTACAGATTTCAAGGAAACGGCGCAACGAGCGCTGACCGTCCCAACGGAAGACACCCTCCTGCTCCTCAACATGATTCCAGAAGATATAGGTGGCGATGATGGTCACCCCGCCCTCCTTCATCCTGCGGACCTCGCGCTGCCACTCGTCGGCAGGGATTCGCGAATAGTGAATCTCGCCCATCACAGGACAGACGCGATGACCGTCGATGATGAGACTATGACGGTCCCATGTCACCTCAGGCACTTTCTGGGCGCTGGCCGCAAGACATAGCAGCATCGAGGCTGCCAATAGGATGGTCTTTCTCATCATAATCTGTGATTGATGTCCAGTTTCCTGACCTCAGCATAGTAGCGTTCGGCTTTCTCCTTGTCGCCCATGCCGTCGTAGCCAAGGGCCAGCATATAGTAGCAATGTATGCGATTCTTCGTGTCAAGAGAGTCATCCCAAATCAACAGATCAGGCAGCGACACTGCAAAGTAGTCCATCGTCTGGTGCTCAAACAGATGCTGCTTGCCGTAGTTGATGAGCTTGTAGAAACGCCCGTGAGCCTCGTCCTCGCGTCCCAGCTTCAGCAGCGCCAGTCCCTGGTAGTAAATCTTCTCGGGCTTAGCGTCGTTGTAGTACATCGCGGCGGCAGGCTCCTGCGGGCCTTTCGTTGCCTGTTCCCAGCACTCGCGGGCCTTTTCCTGCTGACCCAACGCATCGTAGGCCACACCCAGATAGTAGTAGAAGTCGTTCTCCTGAGCACCATAGAGCTTACCCTCGCCCAAGTGGTGCGGATACTCCAGACACTGTTCCAACAGACTGATGGCCTTCTCGTATTCCTGTGCGGCGAGCGCTTGTTTGGCCAGTTCCACACGACAAATTTGATATTGCGCAGGCACCTTGCC
>Ga0265298_10003130_pt1 | contig 22243 bp, 19 predicted proteins | sample AusTroGonzalo_MG_3_FD_193486 | JGI IMG/M metagenome (GOLD analysis project Ga0265298, IMG submission 193486) | Bovine rumen microbial communities from tropical cattle in Woodstock, Queensland, Australia - Gonzalo_01 | ecosystem: Host-associated > Mammals > Digestive system > Stomach > Rumen ...
CCAGCGTCCGGAATCCGTCCGCGTGGGCGGACAGGGTCAGGGAGAGCAGAACCGCCAGGGCCAGGGTCAGGGTGATCACTTTTACAAAACGCTTCATGGAGAGTTACCTTCCTTTCATTATCCTCATTATTATTTCGGGTTCATCAGTTTGATACCGGCTGTTCCGGGGGACACATTCGCCGGCATCGGTCTTTTGCGCTTCGGGTTCGGATCACGGGGAAGTTCCCTCCTTTCAGTGGTTCTCCCAGGGGTAAAAAAGAACCGGACAGTCTTTGTCCGGCTCCCTGGTTCAGCAAATGCCCTGCCGCAGTTTAACGCAAACAAAGCCCCAGATGAGACGGACTCACGGAACAACACATACACCGGCACATCATCCGCTTCATGGTTCCGTCTCCTTTCCGTATCGGTTGATTTCTGCAAATCATTTGCCTATATGTTTTATAGGTCGATAGCATCGTATACCCGTTTTATGTTTATGTCAAGCTATCGGATTGTTTTTTGGCTGTTTTTCACTTTGACTCCTTCTTGGAGGCATATGTGAAGCTCTGCAGGAAACGCTGCGCCCGCTCGGTCTTCGGGTGGTGGAAGAAGTCTTCCGGATCTCCCTCCTCCATCACAATGCCGTCCTCCAGGAACAGCACCCGGTCCGCCACCGCCTCCGCGAACCGCATCTCATGCGTTACGATCGCCATGGTCATGCCGCTGCGGGCCAGGTCAATCACCACGTTTAGCACCTCGCTGACCATTTCCGGATCCAGTGCAGCGGTGATTTCGTCCAGGAGAAGGATTTCCGGATGCATCAGCATAGCCCGTACCAGCGCCACGCGCTGCTTCTGGCCGCCGGACAGGGTCCGCGGGTACACGTTCTCCTTTTCCGCCAGCCCGACGCGGCCCAGCATCTCCCGGGCCTCCCCGATGACCTCGTCCCGGCTGCGGCCCAGCGCCTTGGTCGGCCCCAGCAGCAGGTTGTCGATAACCTTCATATGGGGAAAGAGGTCGTAGCTCTGGAAAACCATACCGATCTTCTGCCGCACCAGGTACATGTCCTTGCTGCTGCGGCCGGAGATTTTTTCGTCCCTGAGCCATATTTCCCCGCTGTCAATCTGCTCCAGCCCGTTGATGCAGCGCAGCAGCGTGCTCTTTCCGCAGCCGCTGGGCCCGACGATCACCACGACCTGGCCCTCCCGGATCTCCAGGGATACGCCGCGGAGTACACCGGTTTCGTCGAAGGATTTATGGATATCCTGAACGCGCAGGATGGTTTCCGCCATATCGTTCCCTCCTTTTTTTCAGGGTTATGCCCACCGCTTCTCCAGCCGCCGCGCCAGTACGGAAAATGGCCAGCAAACCAGGAAATAGAGCAGGAAGATCGTGAAGTAAACCCAGAAGGCAGCATCGGGCTGCCGGTAAAACTGTCCGATAATCTGCTGCCCCACTTTCAGCACCTCGGTCACATTGATCATCTTGACCAGTGCCGTGGTCTTGATGATCCGGGTGGACAGGTTAATCGCCTGGGGAAGCAGCCGACGGATTGTCTGCGGAATCAGGACATAGCGGTAAATCTGCCCCGTTGTCAGTCCCAGCGCCGCGGCGGATTCCGTCTGGTGCCTCGGGATAGACGTCAGCGCGCCGCGGATCAGGTCTCCCATCTCTGCCGTTCCCCAGAAGGTGAAAACCAGCACGGCGCTGGTTTCCCCGTCCAGGTCCAGGCCGAAGAGGCGGGCAAACCCGAAATAAACCAGGTAAAGCAATACCAGCTGCGGCATGAAGCGGACGATCTCCAGCCACACACGGCAGATGATCTTCGGGATTTTCTTCCCGGAAAGCATCAGCAGGGCGAAAAGCAGGCCGAACACGCAGGAAAGCCCGATGGTGATCAGGGCGATCCGCAGCGTAACCCAGAGGCCTCCCAGCAGGCGCTGGAAATTGACGCCTTTAAACAGTATGCTGATCCCCAAATCCTGCATAGCGGAGCCTCCTTTCCACCAGCGTCGCGCAAAGGGAAACCGGCAGCAGTATCAGCAGATACGCGATAATCAGCATGAAAAGGACTTCCACCGTGCGCCCCCCGCTGGTCCGCAGCGTATCCGCCACGTTCATCAGGTCCATCATCGCGAGCACGGAGAACATGCTGGTTTCCTTGATCAGGAAAATAATATTGGCAAACAGCGCGGGAATCGCCGTAGCCAGCGCCTGGGGCAGTACCACGTAGCGGATGTTTTGCATCCGGGTCAGCCCGATGCATTCGCCGGCCTCAATCTGGGACCGGTCCACGGCGTCCAGCCCGCTGCGGAATGCTTCCGCCATATACGCTCCGCCCAGGAAGGTCAGGCCGATCACAGCGCATGCCTCCGCGCTGAGCCGGATTCCGACCCGGGGCAGCCCGGCGTACAGGAAAAACAGCTGGACCAGCAGCGGCGTATTCCGTGCCAGTTCGATATACCCGCCTGCAATCCGGCGAAGCACAGGGATGCGGAACCAGCGTACCAGGCAGCATAAAAGCCCCAGTACCAGGGAACAGGCAACGCCGAGCAGGCCGAAGCGCAGCGTGACCCACGCGCCGCCCAGGTAGTCCGGTACATGCGCGGTAATGAATGACCAGTCCACGGCGTCCCTCTCCTTCTGAAAATGGTTTGTTTATTATACCTGCGGAATCAGGGAAAAGAAACCCGTTCCCTGCATTTTATCTGTTTCTCCGGTTTTACAGGATGGTTTTCAGTTTTTCCGCCAGCAGCCGGCCGGCCTTCGCATTCCATGCGGCGTTGGGGTGCTGCCGGGCGCCGTAATCCTCCGGGCCGTAGTCCGGCAGCGTGCAGGTATACAGGTTCTTCATCCCGGCGGCCGTTTCCTCCGCCACGGCCTTCTCCGCGATTTCCGGATGGTGGGCCGTTCCGGGAAGGATCCAGCAGATCCCGGCGCTTGGGTTGTTCTCCCGGACCTTCCGGATCAGCCGCCGGCATCCGGCCAGGATCAGCGGCGTATCCTCCTCCGGGGATCCGTTCATGGCGACTCCGCCGAAATCGTTCGTCGTCAGGCGGATGCAGACCAGGTCCGGCTGCCATGCGGCGAAGTCGCAGGGCTTCCGGCATCCCCGGGCCTCCGCGGCCGGGCCATGGAGCACCCCCGCGTTCAGTTCGTATCCGTCGGTCATGTTGCCGATGGCTTTGTGCTCCCAGCTCCAGCATACGCCGTATCCGCTCTGGGACAGGATCCGGCATTCCGCGTCCAGCAGGTCGCAGGCGATCCAGCTGTAGTTGGCCCGGGCGGAGAACCAGGGCGTGATCCATTCGTCGTTGTCCCTGGGCGCCAGGGAGCCCTCCCCGCTGGTCAGGCTGTCGCCGATGAATTCGATTTTGTATTTCCTCGGCCGCAGGGGCCGGAGCTCCCCGTCCAGCCGGAGGGTATGCAGCAGCACGGTGGCCTCCGGCGCGTCCGGCATGCACTGGGTTTCCTTCATCAGGGTCACCAGGCGGGTCTTCTCCGCCTCCATGCCCAGCAGCAGCGGATAGAACCGGCATCCCGGTTCCACGGGAAAACGGGCCACCGGATATCCGTCCGCCAGCACGATCATCCACATCACCGGGCTGATCGCGGGGGCTTCCAGCTCCGCCCAGCAGGCGCTCCCCTGGAACTGGAATTCAACGCCGGATCCGGTCCAGTCCAAAGCGATGGGCTGCTGTTCCCTGTCCAGCCGGCCGAGGATGCGCAGCTCTGGCTGCGCGGCAGTAACGGGAAGGATCGTCATCATCGGTCTCTTCATCTCCTTAAACAGCAAAGGCAGCCGGTGCAGGCCGGCTGCCTGAGAATCCTGCGTTTTTTACTTCAGCATGGACTTTTCCCAGCAGTCATAGGGTTTAATGCCCAGCAGCTCCGCCACAGTCGGCGCCACGTTGGCCAGTCCGAAGGGGCTCTCGGTATCCACTTCGTGGCGGGCGTCCTTGTCGTGGATGATGAAGGGCACGGGGTTCAGGCTGTGCGCCGTCCGGACGGAGATGTTCCCCTTCTTGTCCTTTTCCAGCATCTGGTCGGAGTTGCCGTGGTCGGCGGTCACGACGAGGATGCAGTTATGCTCGTCGCAGGCCTTCAGCACCCGGGCCAGCTCCAGGTCCACGCTCTCCACCGCGATCTCCGTGGCCTGCAGGTTGCCGGTGTGGCCGACCATGTCGCCGTTGGGGAAGTTGCAGCGGATGAAGCCGTATTTACCGGATTCGATGGCCGCGATCACCAGGTCGGCGATTTCGGTGGCCTTCATCCACGGGCATTCGTCGAAGGACCGGACGTCGGAGGGCACTTCCTGCCAGGTTTCCAGTTCCTCGGAGAATTTCTCGCTGCGGTTGCCGTTCCAGAAGTAGGTCACATGGCCGTATTTCTGGGTCTCGGAGCAGGCGTATTCGTTGATGCCGTTCGCCACCAGCAGCTCGGTCAGCGTGTGGCGGATTTCCGGCGGGTTCACCAGGAAAGCCTTCGGGATGCACAGGTCCCCGTCATACTGCAGCATGCCGGCGTACCGGACCTTCGGCACCGCGCCCCGGTTGAAGTGGGCGAACGATTCGTCCCCGTCGAAGGCCATGGAGATTTCCAGGGCCCGGTCACCGCGGAAATTGAACAGGATCACGGAGTCCCCGTCCTTCATGGGGCCGACGGGCTTCCCGTTCTCGGTGATCACGAAGCCGGGCAGGTCCTGGTCGATAATGCCGGGGTTCTCAGCGCGGGCGGTCTCGATGGCTTCCCGGGCGGAGCCGAAGCCGCGGCCTTCGCCGTGTACGTGCAGGTTCCATCCCTTTTCCACCATGCCCCAGTTGGCCTGGTACCGGTCCATGGTCACGACCATGCGGCCGCCGCCGGAAGCGATGCGCCCGTCGAAGGACGCGTCGTTCAGCTCAGCCAGCGTCTTTTCCAGCATGTCCACGTAATCCAGGCAGGAGGTTGCGGGAACGTCCCGGCCGTCCAGCAGGATGTGTACCCGGGCGGTCCTGACGCCTTCGGCTTTCGCTTCCTTCAGCATGGCCAGCAGGTGGGAGATGTTGCTGTGCACGTTGCCGTCGGACAGCAGGCCGATAAAGTGCAGCGCGCCGCCGGAGGCCTTGACGCCGGCGATCAGGTCCTTCCATGTGGAAGAGGCGTAGATCTTGCCGCTCTCGATGGATTCATTGACCAGCTTGGCCCCCTGGGAATAAACCTGGCCGCAGCCGAGGGCGTTGTGGCCGACTTCGCTGTTGCCCATGTCGTCGTCCGAGGGCAGGCCGACGGCGGTCCCGTGGGCCTTGATAATCCGGAAAGCGTCTTTCTCCTTCAGGGCGTCCAGGGTCGGGGTCGTGGCCTTGGCCACCATGTTCCCCAGTTCGGAGGGCGTTTCCCCAACGCCGTCCATCACAACCAGCACAACGGGCTTTTTCATATCTGCAGCATCCTCCTGTTTGATAGTTCGTTCAGGGTATGAACCCCGGAAATATGCCGGGGTTCACACCGGTTCAGCATATCGCAAACCGCCTGAAATGTCAATCGGATCCGCGTGCCCGCGCTTGACAAATCCGCCCGGAGTTTCATACAATATTTTTGAAAGTACGTACAAGTCGGCCCGTGTGCGGAGGAGGTACTGCCTGATGCGCCTGTCCCGGAAAATGTGTGCCCTGGTCCTGCTGCTGTCCGTCCTGCTGCTGCCCGTCTGCTCTCTGGGGGAGGAAGCCGGGACAGTCAGTGAAGATTATTCCCCGCTGTATGCCCTGGCGGAGCCCGCCGACTTCCGGCTGGGCGCCTGTTTCAGCCCGGGGGACCTGATGAACAGCGCCTATATGGGTTTTGTCACCCGCCATTTCAATTCCCTGACCTGTACGAATGAGACGAAGGCCTATTCCCTGCTGGACCAGCGCCAGTCCAGGGCCGCGGAGGACGGGATGCCCCGGATGAACTATACCATGGCGGATACGATGGTCGCCCTGGCGCAGGAAAACGGGATCGGCGTCCGGGGCCATGTCCTGGTCTGGGATGCCTATATGACCCCCTGGTTCTTCCATGAAGGCTATGACGAGTCGAAGCCCTTCGCGGACCGGGAGACGATGCGCCGCCGCCTGGCCTCCTATATCGACCAGGTCGTGACCCATTTTGAGGAAAAATTCCCCGGCGTCATTTACTGCTGGGATGTGGTGAATGAAGCGATCGGCGATAACCCCGGCGAATATGCCGCGGGGGATCCCCGGCATCTGCGGACCCTCCGCGGCGGCCAGCCGAACCTTTTCCTCGAATATGTCGGCGATGATTATGTCGCCTATGCCTTCCTCTGCGCGCGGAACACCGTGGAGAAGCTCGGGAAGGATATCCGGCTTTTCTACAATGATTACAATATGTTTATGAAAGATAAGCGTACGGCCGCCCTGGCCCTGGTGGATTCGGTCAACAGCTATGCCGAAGACGGGGCGGGCGCTCCCCGGAAGCTCGTCGACGGCATCGGCATGCAGGGGTACCTCGGCGGTTACGGCACCCAGTCGGGCTGCCTGGCAGACAGCCTGCTGAAGGATCTCGCCGAATCCATCCGGATCTACGCGGACCGGGGCCTCGAGGTCCAGATTACGGAGATGGCCGTCCGGAATTATGAGAAGGAGAAGGCGCCGGAACACGCCGCCTTCTACGCGCGCCTCTTTGCGGAGGTCTTCCTCCCCGCCAACGCCGGGGACCGGAAGCCCCTGACCGCCGTCTGCATCTGGGGCGTCGCCGACTGCCCGGATCTCCCCCAGAGCAACTATACCTGGAAGCTGAACAGCCCCTACGGCGGCCTGATTACCGAAAAAGGCCGGATCAAAACCTCCTTCGACGCCGTCTGGCACGCCCTGGAAAACAGCGCGGAACAGCAGTAATCTTTCTGCTGTTCCGTCCCTTGGAATCCCGGCCGGATCGGGGCATCCTCCTCACTGCTCAATCAGTTCGATTTTCCGGATTTCTCCCTCGTCCGGCGTAATATATGCCGTTTTGTGGTGCGTATAGATCATCTTTCCCGGCGCTGCCCCGCCGGGTTTTTTGACGTACTTCTTTCTCGTAAAGTCCACCGGCACCATCGAGCTCCGCTGCCCCTTGGAATACCAGGCCGCCAGCATCGCCGCCTGCTTCATGGTCTCCGGCGGAATCTCCCCCTCCGCCTTGATGATCACGTGGCTCCCGGGCATATCCTTCGCGTGCATCCATACCTCGTCCCCCCGGGCTTCCAGCGTCAGCCGGTCGTTCTGGGCGGCGTTCTTGCCGACGCGGATCTCGATGCCGTCCGCGCTGCGGTAGCGGTAGGGCCTGCTCTGGGGCAGCTGCCGCTGCTGTCGCCGGTTCGTGTTTTTCTTCATGTAGCCGGTCCGAACCAGCTCCTGCCGGATTTCCTCCAGCTCGCTCTCCCCGACGCATTTCCCCACGTCCAGCAGCATCCCCTCCAGGTAGTCCAGCTCGGCGAGCGTCTTCTCCCGCTGCTCCGCCGCGGTCTCCCGGGCGGACCGGGCCTTCTGGTATTTTTTGAAGTATTTCTGGGCGTTCTGGCTGGGCGTCAGCATCCGGTCCAGCGCCACCGTAATCTCCCCGCCCTCCGGCGTGAACCAGTTGGGCAGCACGGCCTCCGTCATGCCCTTCTTCAGCTGGTACAGGTTGGCGTTGATGGCCTCGCCCATGATCCGGTATTCCTCCATCCGTTCCGCCCCCGCCAGCTCCTCCTCCTGCAGGGCCAGCTTCTTTTCGCATCGTTCGACCTGGGTCTTCAGCGTCCGGACCATTCCGGCGCTTTTCTGGTTCAGCCGGTCCCGGGCGTCCCGCTCCCCGAAATAGATTTCCAGCGCTTCGCTCAGCGTCGGGTATTCCTTCTGCGCCTCGATGTCCCGGCTCAGGTACGGGAAGGGAAATACGTCCGCGGGTACGCCGTCTTCGTTCCACAGCACCCTGGGCGATGCCATCTCCGGCATCCGGCGGAAAAAATCCGCCAGCCGCCCGCAGGCGTCCTGCAGGTCGCCGGGCCATTCCCCGCCCCGGCTGACCCGGTAGGCCATTTCCTCCGCGGCGGGCCGGCTCAGCCCGGCGATCTGCTCGCCCAGGGCCTTGTCAAACCGGCCTCCATCCATCGCGGCCAGCCGTTCTGCCAGTTCCTCCCCGTTCAGGGTCCCGGGGTCCAGCTTTCCCTGTTCCGGCGGCGGGCTGTAGCTCAGCCCCGGCTGAATCTGGCGTACCCGGCTCATCTCCGCGTTGACGTGCCGGGTAGCTTCCAGGATCCGCCCGTTCTCGTCCAGCATCATCAGGTTGGAGTGCCGCCCCATGATCTCAAGCGTCAACCGGCGCGTCACGTGGTCGCCCATCTCGTTGACCGTATCCAGGTCGATCTCCGCGATCCGGTCCCCGTTTACCTGGCGGATCTCCCGGATCCGCGCGCCGGTCAGCTGCTTGCGCATCAGCATGCAGAGGCTCGGCGGCTCCAGCGGATTGGGGAAATTCGCCCGGGTCAGGTGGAGCCGGGCGTTGTTGGGGCTCGCGCACAGCAGCAGCCGGTGGTTCTCGTTCCCGGCCCGGATCAGCAGGATCACGGTATCCCGCTCCGGCTGCGTAATCCGGTCCACCCGGCCTCCCCGCAGCATCCTGTCCAGCTCCCGCGCCGCAAAGCCTACCGTCAGCCCGTCCATCGGCATCTCTCTCATCCTCCTTGAAGGCGCCCCCGCCTCATTTCATCAGCCCGTATGGGACCTGCCTCCCGTACCGGTTCGCCATGCTCCCGGTCACAACCAGCCGCAGCTTCATCGTCCCGCTGCCCCGATCCCTCCCGGGGATCCGGAATCGCTGCGGCGCCCAGAACGCCGCTCCGGCCGGCCGTTCCCCGATATACAGCTCCGCGGTCTCCTCCGCCTCAACCAGAACCTCGATGTCCCCGTTCCCTTCCGGCACTTCGGCGGTATATACCTTCCGGATCCGCTCCGGATCCTCCTCCGCCGGTGTGAAGTCCCGTCCGGTCAGGATACGTTCCGGCGCCGGTGCCGGTCCGGGCAGCGCCTCCCATTCCTCCCTGCTTCCGCAGGTGAACAGCAGCAGGCTCCCGTATCGTTCCAGTTCCAGCGCCAGCCTCACGCCCGTGTCCCCGGCCTCCGTGTATACGCGCCGCTTCTCCCCGGTCCACAGGTCATAGGCCCCAATCAGGCCCTGCGCCGGCAGCGTCAGCCGGGTTTCGATCCGCCCGCCGCCCTCGTTGGTCAGGAACCACATTTCCCGCCCGTCCTTCTTCAGCCGGGCGCACCGCAGCTCCTTCTGCGGCGGATCACACAGGCAGTCCGGCGCCGCGCTTTCCGGGTCATGGCTTACGCCGGGAAACATCTCCGCCCCGGCCATCACGGCCCGGTACCGCTGTCCCCGGCAGACCAGCTCCCCGTTCTCCTCCCGGCATTCCGCCCATACGCTTTCCGGCAGGTACTGGAAGGATCGCTGGCTTTCGAACAGCGGCGACACCTCCTCCGCCCGCAGCTCCCGGTTCCGGCAGGCCACCGCGGTCGGGATCACCGCCTCCGCCTCCGTCATCAGCTTGGAAAGCCGGGCCATGTATCCGGCCCACTGCCGGTAGTGGGGCCACCAGATGTTCCCGGGTCCGACGTCCGGCGGCCGTTCCGCGCTCCGTTTCCCCGCCAGGCTGTAGTAGAAGGCGTGGGGGATGAACAGGTTCACGCCCCGCACCGCCAGGTAGTCCAGGTACCATTTCATGTCCCCGCCGGTAAAATGCCAGGGGTTCCCCTCCCGGTTGCAGGCCCCGAAGCATTCGTTGCTGTTGCGCCTGCGGTCCATCAGCCGGGCGGCGTCCGCGCTGCATTTGGCCATGGTGCTGTCCATGCCGGCCGTCCCGCCCTTTTCCGGGGATACCCATCGGAACACCAGGTCCTGCCCCGGGATGTGGAAGTACCGCTGTACCTCGATGTCGTCGCTCTGGTGCGGATGGCCCATCAGCGCCAGCCCGTGCTCCTCGCACCATGCGGACAGCCGGCCGTAGTATACCTTTTCCTCCCGTTCCAGGATCAGCTTCCGGTACAGGGCGGTGTCCTCGTTCTCCCCGCCGGTGAAAAGCCCCGTCAGCCCGCCGATGTTCCCGCCCGCGGCGGTGAAACTCTCCGCGAATCCGGCGGTCCAGGGCTGCAGCCCCTGCGTGTTTCTCCCGAGGATGCTGGGCTCGTCCGTAAAGATGCCGGGAATCGTGTTCCCGAAGTATTCCCGGAATTCCCGGGCGTATGCCTCATGGGTCAGCCCGATGAACCGTTCCACCGCTTCCGGGTTCAGGATGTCCGCGCTCTTCGGCGCCCGGGGTTCCCCGTCGTCCTCCCCGTAGTGGATGCCCCGGATCGTGCCGCCGCTGAAGCGTTCCGCCAGGATGCCTTCCTTTCCCCGCCAGAGCACCCGGTCCCCCGGCGCCGCTTCCCTGACCAGCGCCAGCCCCCGGCTGGCCAGCTCCGGATGGCCCTCTGTCACCAGTCCCCCGGCGGATCCGGAGGGATACATCCCCTCGTCGTACAGCACCGCCGTCATGCCCAGCTCCGCCGCGGTTTCCACCGCCGTCCGGAGGTAATTGAAAAAGGTCCGCGACAGGTACGGAATCCGCCGGCTCAGTCCCATGCGGGGATGCAGCACCACGCCGTATACCCCGTGCTCCCGGAATTCGTTCATCTGCCGCCGGATCTCCTTATGCCGCAGGTCCCCGTTCAGGAACCAGAAGGGAACCGGGCTGTATTCGCGGCCGGGCTCCGCCATTCCGTCCAGCCATTCCCTTGTTGCCATCCCCGTATTCCTCCTGCCGTGCCGTTCTGTTTCCGCCATCATACCATTCCCCGCCCCGTCCGGCAAGCGTCCGTTTTTTTCCTGTTTCCTCATTGACTCTGCTTTCCCGCCTCACTATAATGGGTTTATTATCATGCTAAGGAGGCGGAACCTCATGGCCAAACTGACCATCGCGAGCGAAACCTGCAAGGGCTGCGGTCTGTGCGCCGATGTGTGCCCCCGTCATCTCCTGGCCCTCAGCAAGGAGATCAATACCAAGGGCTATCATCCGATTGCGATTACGGACCAGGAGCAGTGCATCGGCTGCGCGTTCTGCGCCCGGATGTGTCCGGACGCGGTGATTAAAGTTGAAAAATAAAAGGAGGAAGCGTATCCATGGGTCAGAAAATGCTCATGAAGGGGAACGAAGCCATCGCTGAAGCTGCCATCCAGGCCGGATGCCGCTTCTTCTTCGGCTACCCGATTACCCCTCAGAATCAGATTCCCGAATATATGTCGAAGCGGCTCCCGAAGGTGGAGGGCGGCTGCTTCCTGCAGGCGGAGAGCGAAGTCGCCGCCATCAATATGGTCTACGGCGCGGCCGGTGCCGGTGCCCGGGTCATGACCTCGTCCTCCAGCCCGGGAATTTCCCTGAAGCAGGAAGGCATCTCCTATATCGTGGGCGCCGAGCTGCCCTGCGTGATCGTGAATATGGTCCGCGGCGGCCCCGGCCTGGGGTCCATCCAGCCCGCCCAGTCGGATTATTACCAGTCCACCCGCGGCGGCGGCCACGGGGATTACCGGATGCTGGTCCTGGCCCCCTCCTCCGTCCAGGAGGCGGTGGAGCTGACCCAGGATGCGTTTGACCTCGCGGATAAGTACCGGAACCCGGTCCTGGTCATGGGCGACGGCCTCATCGGCCAGATGATGGAGCCCGTGGAAATGCCGGAGCGGAAGGAGAGGGCCGATCTGCCCGCCAAAACCTGGGCGGCCACCGGCTGGAAACCGGGCTGCGGCCGGGAGCGGGCGGTCATCAACTCCCTGTATATCGATCCCGCCGTCCTGGAAAAGCATGTCAATCACCTGTATGAGAAGTACGCGGCCATGGAGAAGGAAGAATGCCGCTGGCAGGAGGAAATGACTGAGGACGCGGATTACGTCATCGTCGCCTACGGAACCACGGCGCGTATCGCCCGCAGCGCCATGCGGAAGCTCCGTGCCGAAGGCATCCGCGCGGGCCTGATCCGGCCCATCACCCTGTGGCCCTTCCCCTCCGCGCCGATCGCGGCAGCCGCGAAACATGCCAAAGCCTTCCTGACTGTGGAAATGAGCATGGGCCAGATGGTGGATGACGTGAAGCTGGCGGTCGAAGGCGCCGCCCCGGTTCACTTCTTCGGCCGTACCGGCGGCATCGTGCCGACCGTGCGGGAAATCATCACCCAGGTGGAACTTCTGGCAAAGGAGGGTAAGTAATCATGGCTGTTGTATATGAGAAGACAAAGCTGCTCACCGATAAGCCGCTGCATTACTGCCCCGGCTGTACCCACGGCATTATCCACCGCCTGGTGGCGGAAGCCATCGATGAGCTCGGCATCCAGGAGCGGACCATCGGGATCGCCCCCGTCGGCTGCGCCGTGTTCGCCTATGACTATTTCAACTGCGATATGATGGAAGCGGCCCACGGCCGCGCCCCCGCCGTCGCCACCGGCTGCAAGCGGGTCAACCCGAACAATATCGTCTTTACCTATCAGGGGGACGGGGACCTGGCCTCCATCGGCGCCGCGGAAATCACCCACGCCGCCACCCGGGGCGAGAACATCACGGTCATTTTTATCAATAACGCGATTTACGGCATGACCGGCGGCCAGATGGCGCCGACCACCCTGCCGGGCCAGGTGACCACCACCTCCCCCTACGGCCGGGATCCGAAGCTCTGCGGCTATCCGATCCGTGTCAGCGAAATGCTGGCGACCCTGGACGGCCCCGCCTATATTTCCCGCGTCTCCGTCCATGATGTGAAGCATATCCTGGAGGCGAAGAAGGCGATTAAGAAAGCCTTCGAAACCCAGGTTGCCGGCAAGGGCTTCTCCCTGGTGGAGGTCCTCTCCGCCTGCCCCACCAACTGGGGTATGACGCCGCAGGAAGCCCTGAAGTGGCTCGAAGCCAACATGATTCCCCAGTATCCCCTGGGCGTGAAAAAGGAGGTCGAGTGATCCATGGAAGCTCAATTTCTGATTGCCGGGTTCGGCGGCCAGGGCGTCCTGCTCATCGGCCAGCTGCTGGCCAAGGCGGCCATGCATGAGGGGATGAACGTCTCCTGGATGCCCTCCTACGGGCCGGAAATGCGCGGCGGCGAGGCGAACTGCGCCGTGGTCATCTCCGATGAGCCCATCGGTTCACCCCTGGTGACGGAGATCCCGATCGCCGTCATCATGAATAAGCCGAGTATGATCAAGTTTACCCCCGCCATGGAAAAGGGCGGCGTCATGCTCTATAACTCCTCCCTGATCGATATCACCCCGGACCGGGACGATATCACCTCGATCCCCGTGGACTGCAACGGCATCGCCGAGGAGCTGGGCAATGCCCGCACCGCCAATATGGTCATGCTGGGCGCCATCCTGGCGAAAACCGGCGTCGTGACGATCGATTCCGCCATGGAGGCCCTGAAGGCCACCTTCGGCCCGAAAAAGGAGCACCTGCTTCCGATCAACCGGAAGGCCATGGAAGCCGGCGCCGCCTGCATCTCCTGACAAGTTTACTCCGGCCGGGAAGTTCCGCTTCCCGGTCCTTTTTCAACCGGATGAGGTGAAATACATGAAACTCTTTATTTCCGCGGATATCGAAGGCACCACCGGCATTACCCTCTGGGACGAGACCGAAAACGGCCATTCCCGCTACCGGTATTTCCAGGAGCAGATGACGAAGGAGGTCGCCGCCGCCTGCCGGGGCGCGCTGGACGCGGGCTGTGATGAAATCCTGGTGAAGGACGCCCATGACTCCGCCTGTAACCTGATTCCGTCCATGCTCCCGGAGGAGATGCGCCTCTTCCGGGGCTGGGGCAGCGATATCATGAGCATGATGGCCGGCCTGGAAAAGGATTACGACGGCGTCTTCTTTACGGGCTACCATTCCGGCGCCGGCATGGATTCCAATCCCCTGTCCCATACGATGAACACCCGCAACAACTATGTCCTGATCAACGGGCTCGTCGCTCCTGAGCTGATGATTAACAGCCTCACCGCCGCGTATCTCGGGGTCCCCGTCCGGCTGGTCACCGGGGATAAGGGCCTCTGCGACTGGATGAAGGCTGTCCAGCCGAATGTGGAAACCGTGGCGGTCAGCGAGGGCCGGGGCCGGGGGTCGATTTCGATCCATCCAGAAAAGGCCCTGCGCCTGATCCGGGAGGCGGCCTGCCGCGCGGCGAAGAAGCCCGCGGAGGACTGCATGTTCCCCCTGCCGGACCATTTTAACGTGGAAATTTCCTTCAAGGATCATTTCCGGGCCCGCAGCGCCTATCCCGGCCTGGTGCAGACCGGCCCGGCCGCCGTCTCCTATGAGGCGGACGACTGGATGGACGTTCTCCGTATGCTGGATTTCGTCCTCTGACGGCGTCCCGCCGCCGCTGCTTCCGATTTTTCCCGAAAAGGCGTATAATGGTTTTATCGAAAGGCGTTTGCCTCATTGAAAGGAGTTAACCGTATGAAAAAATTGCTTTCCCTGGTTCTGGCTTTAGCCATGCTTTTCTCGGTGGTTCCGGCCTTTGCCTCCTCCGGCAGCGAGGGCGGCCTGGGCGATCTGCTAGGTTCCTTCTTTAACGGCGGAACCGCTTCCGACGGCGATTCTTCCGAAGCCTCCGGCCTGGGCGTTCTGCTGGGCTCCTTCTTTAACGGCGGTACCGCTTCCGACGGCGATTCTTCCGAAGCCTCCGGCCTGGGGGATCTGCTGGGCAGCATAATGGCCGGTGCCGCGGGCGGCCAGTCTGATGATTCCGGTCTCGGTGCCCTGCTGAGCCTGTTCGGCGGCGAAGGCCAGGGCAAACTGAGCCGTTTTGTGACTGTGCTGAAGACCATTGTTCTCCAGAAGCTGTCTTCTTCCAAGTCTGCCGCGAAAGTCTCTGAAATTGTCTCCGCCCTGATGGGAAAACTGTCCGGTAATACCCGCTCCGCCGAAGGTGCCGGGATCGAAGCGGCCCCTGCGTCCGCGGGCCAGGATGACGCCGGGTACGCCGCCCTGATCGCCGCTCTCCTGGGCGCGGAATCGGGCGCGGGTGAAGGCGGTGAAGGTCTGGATATGAACCAGTTCCTGGGCGCCCTGTTTACCGCCGGCATGGCCGGGGATTCCGAGGGCGCGGATATGGATCTGGATAAGATGCTGGAAGAGTATTACAACAGTCCCGCCTATCAGGATGAGCTGGCGAAGCGTGCGGCTGTCGAAGCCTATATCCTCGAAGAGTATAAGGATATGGAAGCCGGCGACGTCCAGTTCCCCAATCTCGGTGCCGGGCTGGATTCCGCGGTGGATGAAAAAACCCATAAGTTCCTCTGCTTCCTGAGCCTGACCAACTATACCCTGGACGGCAAAAACCTGAAGATGAAGAACTACGCCGGCAATCCGGAGCTGGTCGTCGTCACGAAGAATGCGGACGGCACCTATTCCGTCACCGAAGCCATCCCGGCGAAGGACGGCGAAGCCTATCTGGACAGCCTGAAGGAAATGGCCCAGAAATACGGCATCGACGTGGAGACCGCGATCGAATGCCTGTCCTTCCAGGATTGGTCCTGGATCATTGATATGTCCACCTTCCTGAGGGACCACGAGGAGTACGAAAAGGTGGAGTTCCAGGGCGAACTCAAAACCGCGGACGAGCTGGATGCCATCGCCAAGGCGACCCTCGAGGCGTCCTTCGCGGCCGACGGCCTCTCTGAATAATGCGCCTGTAACCGACGGCCGGCGCGGCTTCTGCCGCGCCGGTGTTTTTTGTGCCTTTTCCGTTTTCCGGCGTTATTCCGCCGTTTCCTCCGCGCCGTTTTCCTGGTCGCTGAATTTCACTTCGCTCAGTGTGGCATAGTGGCCGTTCACCCATCCGGTCACGCCGTTCTCCAGCTTTATCTTGTACCAGCTGTTGGCGGAGATGTCGAGCACCAGGTATTCCTCTCCGGATTTTGCGTTGCTGAGGATGTCCGCCCTCGAGGACGGCCTGGCGCGTACGTTCGGGTTGGTTCCCTTCTTAATGGTGATGGTCCGGACGACGCCGATCCCGTCGGGTTCTGCGGATGCCGAAGTGTCGAATGCGTTGGCCGGCAGGGCGGAAAGGATTTCCACCACGAAGTTTTCCAGCTCCGTAACGTATTCGTTCATCTCGGTTTTTTCCTGTGTCAGGGCGGTGATCTCCTGCGTTTTCTTTGCTGCCTCGTTGTTCAGGTCGTCGATTTTCTCGGCTTTCGCCGCCACGTCCGCTTCCAGCGTTTCAATCTTTGTCGCTTTCTCCGCCGCGTCCGCTTCCAGGGATTCGATCCTGGAGGCCTTCGCGGCCACGTCCGCCTGCAGCGTCTCGATGGTCGCGGCCTTGTCCGCCGTATCCGCGTTCAGTTCCTCTATTTTGGCGGCCTTGTCAGTTTTGTCCGTGTTCAGTTCCTTGATCTGGGCCATCTTTTCCGCCACGTCGGCGTTCAGGCTTTCAATTTTCGCGGTCTTTTCCGCCACGATGGCGTTGAGGTTCTCGATCTGGGCGGTCTTGTCCGCCTCCGCCGCGTTCAGCTCGTCAATCCGTGCAGCCTTGTCCGCCACGTCCGTGTTGAGGGCTGTGATCTGTTCAACCTTCTCCGTCACCTCGGCGATCAGGGTCTCGATCTGGGCGGCCTTGCTGGCCGCGTCGGTGTTGAGCTCCTCGATTTTACCGGCCTTCTCCGCGGCGTCCGCTTCCAGGGTTTCGATCTTCGCGGCTTTCTCCGCGGCGTCCGCTTCCAGGGCTTCAATCCTGGAGGCCTTCGCCGCCGTGTCGGCTTTCAGGGTCTCGATCTTCGCGGCCTTGTCCGCAGCGTCCGTCTCCAGCGTCTTGATGGCCGCGTCCTTGCCTGCTGTGTCCGCTTCCAGGGTTTCGATCTTCGCGGCCTTGTCCGCCGTGTCGGCTTCCAGCGTCTCGATCTTTGCCGCCTTGTCCGCCGCGTCGGCTTCCAGCGTTTCAATCTTCGCGGCTTTGTCCGTCGTGTCCTTTTCCAGCGTCTCGATTTTCGCCGCCTTGTCCGCCGCGTCCGCTTCCAGGGTTTCGATCTTTGCGGCCTTGTCCGTCGTGTCCTTTTCCAGCGTCTTGATGGTTGCCGCCTTGCCCGCCGCGTCCGCTTCCAGGGTTTCGATCTTCGCGGCTTTGTCTGTCGTGTCCTTTTCCAGCGACTCGATCTTCGCCGCCTTGTCCGCCGCGTCCGCTTCCAGCGTTTCAATCTTCGCAGCCTTGTCCGCCGTGTCCGCTTCCAGCGTTTCAATCTTCGCAGCCTTGTCCGCCGTGTCCGCTTCCAGCGTCTCGATCTTCGCGGCCTTGTCCGCCGCGTCGGCTTCCAGTGTTTCAATCTTAGCCGCCTTGTCCGCCGCGTCGGCTTCCAGTGTTTCAATCTTAGCCGCCTTGTCCGCTGCGTCGGCTTCCAGTGTTTCAATCTTAGCCGCCTTGTCCGCCGTATCCGCTTCCAGCGTCTTGATGGCCGCGGCCTTGTCCGCTGCGTCCTTTTCCAGCGTCTCGATCTTCGCGGCTTTATCCGCCGCGTCCGCTTCCAGCGTCTTGATGGTCGCCGCCTTGTCCGTCGTGTCCTTTTCCAGCGTCTCGATCTTCGCCGCCTTGTCTGCTGTGTCCGCTTCCAGCGTCTTGATGGTCGCGGCTTTGCCCGCCGTGTCCTTTTCCAGGGTTTCGATCTTCGCCGCCTTGTCCGCCGTGTCGGCGTTCAGCGTCTCGATGACCGCGTCCCGGTCCGCCACGTCCTTGGTCAGGCTCCGGATCGTCGCCATATTCCCGGCCGCTTCCGCGGTCAGCGTATCAATCTGCTTGTTTTTGCTGTTGTTGCTCGTGATGTACAGAATCGCGAAAGCGATGGCAGCCACAGCCAGAAGAGAAATCAGGGTAATCGCCGTACTCTTTTTCACGGGAAATCCTCCTTTGTCCTTGAAGCACAGTGGATCCGTTTCGGCATCCGTTATTCATCGGTCGTCAAAAAGCAGACAGGAAAAAAAGACTGGAAAAAAAAGAATCGGTCCGGTCAGTAAACAATCGTATATTTTTATTATAATTGTTCCAAACTGTGTTGTCAAAAGGAAAAACGGCCCCGGGATCCGCTTTATTCCCGCGGTTCCCGTCCGAGAATATCGTCGATGGCCGATTCCGGATTCTGCAGGAACCGGACCGTCGTCCGGTAGTGCTCGGTGTCCTGGAACCGGACGCTGGTGATTCCGTCCTTCCGGATCTGGTAAACCTCCGCCTCCGGAAATGTAATCAGCATCGGGGAATGGGTGGAGATAATAAACTGGGAGTCCCGTTCCGTGAGCTCCGCCATTCTCTGCATCAGGCGGATGATTCCCCGGGGCGACAGGGCCGCTTCCGGTTCGTCGAGGATATACAGCCCGCGCCCGCTGAACCTGTTTTCCGCCAGCGCGAGAAAGCTTTCCCCGTGGGACTGCCGGTGGAGCGATACCCCGCCGTAGCTGTTGATCACCATTCCTCCGCCGCCCGGCTCCCTGTCCATCTGGTCGATGTTGGACGCCACGTTGTAGAAGCTTTCCGCCCTCAGGAAAAACCCGTCCCGGGGATAGAGGAAGCCCCTCGTCACGCGGAGAAAGTGGTACAGTTCCGAATGGGAGTCTTCCGTCGAAAAGCGGAAATTCTTCGTCCCGCCCTCCGGGTTGAATCCCTGGGAAATCGCCAGCGCCTCGATCAGCGTGGATTTTCCGGATCCGTTCTCCCCGACGAAAAACGTCACCTGTTTGTGAAAGTCGATTCCCGTTTCCGCGAGCTGCCGGACGACAGGCAGCCGGTTCAGGTAACTCTCCCGCGGCGGCGGTTCGATCAGGGCCATCCGGCGGATGTATAAATCTCTCATTCCGTTCTCCCCTCCGTCCCTGTGCCGGGCCCGGCTTCTTTTTTCCTGCCCCGTTTTCTGTCCGGGAAAGGATCCCACCGGCCGGAGGCATAATGGTATACAAACAGGACGAACAGCAGCATATTATGCCCGATCATGCAGGCCCATGCCGCGGTCAGGCCGAGATGCAGGAACCGAAGGCAGATGAACGTGCCGGTGATCCGTACGGCCCACATCCCGATGATGTTGTAGACAAACGGGGCAACGGTTTTCCCGACGCCCTGCATGAGCCCCTCGACGATGATCGGAACGCCGTAGAAAGGTTCCGATACCGCCACCATGCGCAGCACCGTCGTCCCCATGCGCACCACGTTTTCATCCCGGGAAAACACGCGCACCAGCGGCTCCGCGAGGATAAACAGCGCGGCTCCGGACAGAAGCATCAGTCCAATCTCCAGCGGTATCACCGTGCTGCCTAGCCGCTTCAGCCGGTCGTGGTCCCTCGCGCCCCAGGCGTTTCCGCTGAGGGTGGCCGCGGCGGTCTGCATCCCGTAGCAGGGAATATAGAAAAGGCTTTCCACCGTGTTGGCGATGGTATGCGCCGCGGTGGAAGCGCCCCCCAGTCCGTTGATCATGGACGCGAAAACCACATATCCGAAGGATGTGCCGAATCGCTGGAGCAGGTTGGGCAGCGCCACCCGGAAGCAGGGGCGCAGGATCTCCGGATCCGGCCGGAGGGAGTATCCCCGGGGGGAAACCTCCGGATGCCGCCACAGCGCGCGGAACATGGCAATCCCGCCGTAAACAAAGCAGAGGGCGCTGGCCGCGGCGGCTCCCTGCACCCCGAGTCCGGCCCCGGGCACGGGAATCTCCATCCCCAGAAGCGTGAGCGTCCGCGCCGGATAAATCAGCAGAAAATTCAGAATCACGTTGAGAACGTTCACCGTCAGGCCGACGCGCATGGGCGTGCGCGTGTCCCCCGCCGAGCGGAGAACCGTTCCCATGAGGATTGAAGCGGTCCGGAACAGCATGGGGCTGTAAAGGATCAGGAAGTATTGGGAGGCCAGCTCCCGGATATCCGGGTCCACCTGCATCCAGGCCGGAATCTGCCTGGAAAGCATCATGGTGGCGGCCGTCAGCGCGGCCCCCATCAGGAGGGTAATCAGGCAAACCTGGGCGCTGGCCTTCCGGGCCGCCTCCGGTTCTCCGGCCCCGATTTTCCGGGCGATATACGCCAGGAACCCGACGCCGGCGGCGGATACGGTGCTCCCGATGAGCCAGTTGACCGTTCCGGTGGCGCCGACGGCCGCGGTGGCCCGGGTCCCCAGGGATCCCACCATCGCCGTGTCGATATACTGGACCGCAGTCTGGGTCAGCTGTTCCAGCATCGTGGGCCAGGCCAGGCCGAAAACGTTCCCCAGCATGGCCCGGTCAAATCCGCCTCTCCTCCGCACTGCATGCGCTCCTTTGGGATGGATTGTATGTTTTTCGCCGCGAACCGGTCCGGCGCCGCCGTCACGGGCCGGGCTTCAGAGCAGCTTCATTTCTTTCAGGGTTTTTTCGGTCTCTTCTGCGCTGGTATGCAGGATCCCGGTTCCGCCCTGCCTGTTCCATTTCCGGATGGTGTCCGCCCGGTCGTCGATCAGGATGGTGTCCGCCCCGGTGCAGAAAAGGATCTTCTCCTTCCGGAACACGGTGTTGACCTTGACGGTTTCGGAAAGCTTCCTGCGCACCCAGCTGACCTTGTCCTCGGCGGCGGTCACGATGCGTCGTTCCGGCTTCGGGATGCCGGTCAGGATCTCGCACCGCTCTCCCCACGCGGAATAGACCGCGTGGAACAGCGCCTCCGCGCCGGGCATCAGCTCCAGCCTGTCGTAGAAATGGTCGATCTTCCGGATTGCATCCCACATCCTGTCGTCGTGGGCGAAATCCGGCTTTCCGCACCGCTTGGATGATTCCATATGGCACAGGTCCAGCACGCCGCCGTCAAAGTCCGCCAGCACGCCGTCCATGTCGAAATAGATTTTCCTGATGTCCATTCTGTCCCGCCTCTTTTCCGAATGCTGTCTTCCGGTCCCTTTTCTTTTCCGGAAAAAGGATATCGGAGAACCGCGGATCAGGAAAAGCGGATCCTGTCCGAATCCGCCGCTCCCTGTTCAATGGTTCCCTGAAGGTTGTTATTTTCGGCAGATCATCACGACGGGGGCGTCCGGGCGGTACATCCTTCCGCCGAAGGGGCCCTTTTCCCCGTCCACGGTCAGGCTCTCGATGATCCCGCCGTCCGAATTGTCGCAGCGGATGTCGGTAAATCCGGCGGTCCGCAGCGCCTCGGCCACCGGCCCGCATGCCTTCCCCGGAAACGGCCCCAGCCCGCGGGGAAACCGGATGCCTCCCTGCCGGGAAAGGGCCTTCTCCCGTTCCTTCTCCGGCAGGTACCGGAACACGAGGATCGCTCCCCCGCCGATCACCGGAATCCCGGCGTACATCAAAAACAGCAGTCCCCCCGCCCATCCGGGCATCTCTTTCGTCCCCTCCGAAAACATGGTGACGACGGTGGCGACGATAATGGCCAGGCTCAGAACCGCCCAGATCACGGTCAGCGTTTTACGCATTCCTGCTTCTCACTCCATCGGAAACTCAGCTCCGTTTTGTCATCCGTCCGGTTTTCCGCCGTTCCGGATGCGCAAAGACCATAGCATAAAACGGGAATCTGTGTCAAACCGTTTTCTCCGTCCCGGCATTCCTTTACAGCAGCTCGAGCACCTGCCGCTTGGCCGTGGGGCTGGTCCCGAAGCACGTGGCGTGGTCCGCGCCGATGCGTGCCCCGCGGACGATGCTCAGCGCCTCGTAATACCGCAGGTAGCGGAAGCTCGTTGAATGCTCGGCCAGCCACAGCTCCTTGATCGCCTCTTTCCATACCGGGAACGCCTCCGATACGTCGAACCAGTAGTACGGCGTGAATCCCGGCTCGTCCTCCCAGTTCTCCGCGCACATGAACCGGCGGATCGGCGCCGGCGGCAGCGGATGCTCGTACGTGGGCAGCGACGCGTAGAAAATCGCGTGGTCCGTGATCAGGTGGGCGGCCTCGTGGTCTTTGTGCAGGCTGTTTTTCCAGTGGTAGAGCACCGCGTCCGCCCGGTATTCCCGCATCAGGTCCGCCAGCCGCAGCTCCGCCTCCTTCGTGTCGTACAGTTCCCCGTCCGGGGTATCCAGCACGACGGATTCTCCCCCGATCCTCCGGGCGAACTTCTCCGCGCATTCCACGTTGTACGCCCGGAAATCAGGAACCGTCCATCCGGCGGGCGTCCCCCGCTCACCGGCGGTCAGGTCGACGATGACCACGCGGTCCCCCTTCATCGCGTGCTTGGCCAGCAGCATGCCGCAGGTCAGCTGGGCGTCCCCCGTGTGCGCCCCGACCGCCATAATCGTTTTCGCCATTTTTT
>Ga0265298_10003131_pt1 | contig 22240 bp, 14 predicted proteins | sample AusTroGonzalo_MG_3_FD_193486 | JGI IMG/M metagenome (GOLD analysis project Ga0265298, IMG submission 193486) | Bovine rumen microbial communities from tropical cattle in Woodstock, Queensland, Australia - Gonzalo_01 | ecosystem: Host-associated > Mammals > Digestive system > Stomach > Rumen ...
CTGCTATTATGATTCCTTCTCTCACAGCTATCAAGGTGTTGGAAGGCTCTGTGGCAAAATATAAGGGTGCAGACCAATGGAGTACTTATGCTGCAAAGATAGAAGCTGCTGTTCTCACTACGGTTCCTTATACTGCCACTGAGAAGATTCCTCGCTTTGAGGAAATTCAATATTTTGTAGGAGCAGAATATCTGTTCTCTCATACTTTCGATGATGAAACGTTCAAAGGTGAGGTGGTCTATGTCGGTCAGGTAACGGAGTTTGGCAACCGTTGCTTGCAATGGACATCCGCTTTGCGCTCCATTGTTGTTCCTGATGGTGTCACTAAGTTAGGTTTCCAAGCTTTTTATGCTTGCCAGAATATGACAAATATCTCGCTACCTACCACGTTGCAGAATATTGGCGATATCAGCGGTTTGGCATTCGAGTACTGTAGTGCCTTGGAGAATGGCCATTTCGTTATCAAGGACTTGAAATGGTGGTGTAGCTTGGATATTAAGGGCATCTTTAGCAATCCCGTCTATTATGCTAAGCATATCTACGATGCTGAGGGTAATGAAATTACCGACTTGGTGATTCCTGATGATGTTACCAGCGTGGGCGGCTATACCTTTGCTCGTTGTGAAGGCTTGAAGTCGGTAACCTTCCATGATAATGTGACTTATATTGGTAGTACAGCTTTCGCTTATTGTACAGGTCTGACTACGGTTTCTCTGCCCAAGAACATGAAGAAGCTGGAAGAGTATGCTTTCTCTCGTTGTTCTAACCTCGCTTCTGTCACTATTCCTGAGGGTATGGAAGAACTTGGCTTCTGCGCCTTTAATTATAGCGGACTGACATCACTGACGCTGCCTTCTACCATCACGAAGATGAGCCAGTCATTCCATAACTGTGAACAGTTGGAAACGCTGACGCTGACTGATGGCCTTTCCAATATTGGTGGATCGTTCTATAGCTGCAATGCACTGAAGGAAGTGCGCATCCCGGGAAGTCTTAAAACGATGTCGTATCAGGATTTCAATCGCTGTGCAAATCTGGAGACCGTTATTATTGACGAGGGCGTAGAGGAAGTGGCTGGATTTAGTGAATGTCCTCGTTTGGTCAACTTGACGATACCGTCTTCTGCCAAGAAATTGGGAGGATTAGGCTTCCGTGACTGTAGCGGTCTGGTTACAGTTAATCTGCCTGAGGGTGTAGAATATGTTGCTTCTTTCGATGGTTGCTCCAGCCTGAAGCAAATCAATTTCCCATCTACGATTACCTATGTGGGTACATTTAAAAATTGCTCAGCCCTTGAAACAGTAATCGTTGACGACCTGAAGGCATGGTGCGAGGCCCGCCATTATGACTCCAATTTTTATGGTCCGCAGAAGATGGCTGGCAAGCTGTGTATGAAGAATGCCGAGGGTGAAATAGAGGAGATTACAAAGCTTGTGATTCCTGAAGGTACAACGAAACTTGAAAGCGGAGCCTTCTGTCATCTGACACATCTTACCTCAGTGACCATTCCAAGCACAGTGAAGTATCTCGGAGGACTTTCATTCCGTGGCTGTACAGGTCTTACGGAGATTGAATTGCCCGAAGGTCTTGAGAGATTCGGCTATATGGACTTTGCAGGATGCACACAGTTGGCTACGCTGACCATTCCTTCTACAGTTAATTATATCGACGAAGGAGCATTTGTAGAGCTTCCTGCTATCGAGAATATCTGGTGTCGCGCCTTCCCCAACGAACTGTATTGGAGATACTATGATATTGGCGAGACCTTCAAACCCGAAAAGGCAACTCAGTTCCATGTGGTGAATGCCGCTGCTTGGCAGGAGAAGTACCCAGAGGCTAATGTTACCTTTGTTGGCGATATTGAGGTGGGCCAAACTGTTCTTACCTACACAGCCGTAAAGAAAGATGAGATGCTCGACGACTATACGAAGTTCAAGGGCGCTTATGATGTGATTTCCAATGAGTTTGAGATGCTTTCGTATATGGGTACCGTGATGCTGAAGGGTTCGGTAACTGGCGTTGCTGACTATGCTTTCAGAAATAATGAGAATCTGTTCTCTCTCGTACTGCCCGAAGGCACTGCTACTATTGGCAGTAATGCCTTTAATAACTGTAGTCATTTGACGTCATTGACGTTACCGTCTACGCTGACAGAGATTGCCCAGGAAGCTTTCATGGGAGCAGGTCAGCTGGCTGACGTCTATTGCGATGCCGATGCTGCTAACGTTACTTGGGAGGATAATGCCAATACCTATCAGTTTATGGCTGACAAGGCTACGAAGTTCCACGTGACCGATGCTGCTGCCTGGAATACCAAGTTCCCTGATGCCAACGTTACCTTCGTTGATAATAAGCCGATTGATAGCATCTCTGAGATAAACGGTGGTAAGAAGACGATCGATGGTGCTGTCTATAACCTCAGTGGTCAGCGTGTTGCTGAAAGCTACAAGGGTGTCGTTGTTAAGAACGGCAAACGCTTCTTGAATAGATAATAAATAACCTTTTACTAACTCTAAAAACAATTATCGTATGAAGACATTGAAATTTTTTGGAATGTTGCTGATGGGCGCTATGATGGCCCTTAGCTTTACTGCCTGTGGTAGTGATGATGACGACGATGATAATCGTGGTGGTGGCGGTGGCGGAGGTTCTGCTCAGGGCGCAACCTCAATCACTGTGAACGGCACAACGTTTAGTGGCAGCTATGCTTTCTATCATATTGATAAGGAAAGCAATGAGACGTTCTATGAGATTTGGCTCACTAACTGTAATCTTCCGAATGTCCAGGATCCCTGGATGACGATTGGCATTATGTATATGGTGGAGGGCGGTTCTACCACTCAGGTGGCTTCTGGTGAGTTCGATAACTTCCAGATTTCGCTCTCTTTGCTAACTTCCGATAATTCGAAGGACAAAACTTTTATCGGCTATGGCAGGGAAGCTTCCAATCAAGGCAAGCTGAAGGTCTCCGTGAATGGCAACAATATCACGATCGATGCGCCTGCTATGAAGTATTATGACGGCTTAACCACATCCGCCAAGTCTTATGACGGTGCTGGCTTTGCCTTCAATGGTACGATAGCTAAGATGCCTGAAGGATTTAAAATGGAGAATGGCTGGGGTAGTCCTACAGCAAAAGAAAAGGCAATGGTGCCGTCGATGATGAGGTGGCAACTGGATTCTACGCTGGTTATCAACTATCCAGGTTCGCCTAACGAGAGCAGACGCATCCTTTATGCTGGTCAGGACACGTATCAATGGGTGTATACATTCTACCCCTACACCTATCGATTCCCTGACAACATCGTGTTCGAGAGTGAGATGATCCCTGGTGAGAGCTATCAGCTGTCGACTCACTTCAGTGAGGACTACTGTAAGTATCTCTGCACGATTGGTGATAACATCATTTCGGCAGGCTATCTCACCTATTATAACGATAAGTTCACCTTCAGCGGATTGCAGCAGGGCGGATGGGTAGAGTTCATGATGCGTGAAACGGAAGCAAAGTGGGACACTGACGTTTGGACCTGTGCCTACAATTACGCACAAGCCAACGATGGCACTGTGGAAGAGCGACACGTAGAGTACTACTCGCGTGTAAGATAGTGAAGTGCACCCCTTTTTTAAGAAACGAATTATTCTAATTTAATATAATTTTATCCACGAATCAAAGGTCGATGACCGAAGAGGAAGTCATTTTTATTTAATAAAAATAATTAAGGTCAATTAGGATAATTCGTTTTTCTAAGCAAATGACGTATTTGCTCAGAGCGTTTGACGGGAACGCTCTGAGCGTTTCAATGAAACGCTACTGACAATCCAATGGAACGCTGCTGACGTTCCATTGGATTCTCATCATCACTTCAATGGAATGTTAGTGAGATATGACTGAAAAGTCAACTATGAGAAACTGAAAATCTGATAAATTTTTATACACGCTCAATCTCCTTTGTATATGGTTGTTTTGCGAGATTTGATGGTTTAAAATGAGTGTCTTTCAGACATTTTTTTGTGTTAAAATATTTTGCGAAGTGGTTGAAAATGAGTAACTTTGTACCCGAATTTGCTACAGCGGAGCAAAGATACGAAATTTTAACCATTTTGTAATATGTTCAACATTAAATTTATTTCATTTGTGGCAGCTCTGCTGACCACAATGACAGCCTGGGCGCAGGCACTTACACCATTAACCGGCAACTGTGGCGCAACAGGTAATGAGACGAATGTTACTTGGACACTCTCAGACGAGAACAGTGATGGCACTTACGACAAGTTGGCCATTACTGGTACTGGCGCAATGAAGGACTTCAATAACTATAACAATAAAGGAATTCCTGACAATCGCCCTTGGGCTACCTATAAATCGGACATAACGACCGTCACAGTAGGTGAAGGCGTGACTCATATCGGTAAGCATACTTTCCGCTACTTTACCAATTCTGGATTGCAGGGGATTAGTCTCCCTAGTACGTTGACAAGTATTGGCGACTCTGCCTTTGTCTGGTGCTATGACTTGCCAACGGTAACTTTTCCTACCAATTTGACAACCATTGGTATGGCTGCTTTCAGAGAATGCAAAAAGATGAAGATTACGGGAGATGCTCTTCCCGCAGGGCTGATAAATATTGGTGCGAGTGCTTTTTATTATTGTAAGGAATTGGTGTTAACCGAGCTTCCTACTAGTGTTACAACCATTGGCGAAAACGCTTTTTCACAGTGTGAGAAATTGACGTTAACCGAGCTTCCTGCCAGCGTGACCAGTATTGGCAACGGTGTTTTCTCGGGATGTAAGGCAATTACCACTTTCACTGTCTCTAAACAAGAGCTATTCGTAGAATCCATGTTTGCTTCTTGCTCAGGTCTTCAGCATGTCACACTTCCTAATGGATTAACATCCATTCCTAATAATGCATTTTATCAATGTTCAAGTCTGCCATCTGTGGATATCCCTAGCACTGTAACATCAATTGGCGATTATTCATTCAATTGTTGTGCATTCTCGTCGATAACGATTCCTTCAGGTGTGAAGTCTATAGGTTATCAAGCATTTATGTCTTGTAAGAATCTGACAGCGATTGAGATTCCTTCAAGTGTGACTTCATTGGGAACGTATGCCTTCTCAGGTTGCAAAGCCTTGGAGTCGGTAGCGGTGCATACTGGTATAGAAACTTTAGGATCATTTATTTTCGAAAATTGTAAGAGTTTGAAATCTTTTACTGTTCCCGATGATTGGACAATAATTCCCGATTGTATTTTCACAGGCTGTGAGAGTTTGGAAGAAGTGAAACTCCCTGCTACGGGTCTGGTGGAGATTGGTAAAACTGCTTTCAGCGGATGTGCAAGCTTGCAATCGTCGAAATTCTCTATTCCTTCTACAGTCACGAAAATCGGTTCCTACGCTTTTAATGATTGTGCAAGTTTGACGGAGATAACTATCCCTGAAGGGGTCGATTGTATAGATAATGGACTGTTAAGGGGTTGTACTAATTTGAAGTCGGTTGGTATTCCTTCGACGGTAACCAGTATTGGTAGCTACGCTTTTTATGGTGATTTGGCTCTCACTACAATAAGCTTCCCTTCGACTGTGAAAAGTATTGGTCAGGCTGCCTTTAGGGATTGTTCAGGTCTGACATCATTTACCATCCCAGCTGACGTTACGTCGATTAATGAAAGTGCCTTTATGGGGTGTACTGGCCTTACATCAATCACTATTCCTTCCAAGGTGACGAGCATGGGGAAAGAAGTCTTTTATAAATGCTCAGGCTTGACTTCAATCGTATTCAATAGTAATCCAAAAATTACTAGTTCAAAGTATTATTATGATACCGAATGGCCAGCAAAAGCTACTATAACCATGAATCTGGCGGCGAAAGAGGGCGAAACAGGAAAGTATTGGATGACGTTCTTTAACGAAAGGTTCAACTTCCGCGTTGATGATAATACTATTATTTATAAGGCGGGAATCGATGGAGAACTTCTGGTGCTGACGGAATTGTCAGCGGATAAGATTATCTCCAAGAACACGGCGGTCATTCTGAAGTCGAATGCCAGCCCCATTGTCTTGACTGTTACATCGGACGATAGCAGTAATGACGTTACGGATAACGACCTGAAGGGTGTGGATAATATTAAGGGTAAGGCTGCTGATGACAAGACTTATGTGCTGAACAAAACGGCGGAGAAAGGCGTGGGCTTCTATAAGTTGAAGACAGGCAAAAAATTGGGCGTAAACAAGGCATATATCATTCATGAGAGTGCTACCTCTCGCGACTTCTATAGTTTTGATGACGAGACCATGGGAATCGAGAACGTGACTATCATCGGTCGCAACAAGTCACAGAAGGTCGCTCAGGCTGAGGCTGTCAATGGCAATGTATATGACCTGCAGGGTCGCCCCGTGGCTCAGCCTACCAAGGGTCTGTATATCGTAAATGGTAAAAAGGTTGCTATTAAGTGATTGAAGAGATGAAAAAAGAATATATGAAGCCACAGATGGAAGTGGTGGAACTGCAGAGCAATGTTGAGATGCTGGCAGGAAGTGGCGATAGTCGCGTGTATGAGTCCCTGCAAGAGGACACCGTAGACGATGGCTGGTAAATAAAAACGGAAACTTATAACCATTTAAATAAAATGTTAAGAATAAAAACAATGATGTTTTTGGCAGCGATGCTGTCAACTATGAGTGCTTGGGCAGATACAAAAGTATCCCAAAGTGGTGCCTGTGGCGTTGATGCCAATTCTTTGGAGGTTACATACACTCTTTCTGACGAAGATGGTGATGGTACCTTTGACAAACTGACCATTTCAGGTTCTGGAGCAATGAAGGATTATTTCAATTATAAGAATGATCTTTCAAAAGATAACAGACCTTGGGCTGACGAGAAAGACAATATTAAGCAGGTTGAGATTGGCGATGGTGTCACTCGCATTGGTAATAATGCCTTCCGCGCTTTCAAGAACAAGTCGCTGCAGGGAATCGTTCTTCCTAATAGCGTGACGAGTATCGGTAGTTTTGGTATTGCAAACTGTGATTCACTACCGTCGCTCATACTATCTACGAATCTGACGGAAATTGGCGACAGCGCTTTTCTGAATAGTAAAAAACTGACAGAGATTGTCATCCCAGAGGGCGTGACGAAAATCGGAAAATGGGCGTTTGGCGACTGTGTTAAACTGGCAAGTATCACACTCCCTTCAAGTTTGAAGACAATCGGAGAATACCTTTGTGTAAGGTGCTCAGAACTGACAGGTATCAATTTCCCTTCAAATTGTAAAGTCACAACAATCAGTAGAGGTGCTTTCCAGAACTGCAAAAATCTAAGCGAAGTAAGTCTCCCTAATGGATTGAAGACCATCTCGGCCGACGCATTTTATGGATGCCCATTCACTTCCATAACCTTGCCTTCTACTCTGAAGACTATCGGTAATCATGCTTTTTGTTATTGTAAGAATCTACAAGCGATTGACATCCCTAATGGTGTGACGACGTTAGGTGAGCATGTCTTCACTTGTTGCTATGCTTTGGAGTCGATATCTGTTCCTACTGGTATAACAAGCGTAGGACCGTATTTACTATCTTATTGCACGAGCCTGAAATCTTTTGAAGTGCCCAGTGATTGGACAAAAATTCCTAACAATTTGTTTCGTAGCTGTGAAGGCTTGGAAGAAGTGGAATTCCCTGCTGCAGGCATGGTGGAGATCGGCAGCGGAGCTTTCGAGGGATGTAAAAGCTTGCAATCGTCAGGGTTCTCTATTCCTTCTACTGTAAATCGCATCGGAACCTATGCTTTCTCGGGTTGTTCAAGTCTGACAAATGTGACTGTCCCTGAAGGGGTGGATAGTCTGAAATCAGGTTTGTTTCAAGGCTGTACAGGGCTGACATCGGTCACAGTTTCCTCCACTCTGAAGGTTGTTGATAGTGGAGTGTTTAAAGGTTGTAATAATCCGAACCTTACCTCTATTTCCCTCCCTTCTACTGTGACAAGTATTGGTGATAATGCTTTTGAAGGTTGCTCTGGTTTAACATCGTTCACCATTCCTGCCGATGTGACGAATCTTGGTGGATCGGCCTTAAAAGGTTGCACTGGTCTGACATCAGTCACCATTCCTTCTAAGGTGTCTAGCTTGGGGACCTATGTGTTTGCTAATTGTACTAATCTGACTTCAGTTACTATTGAGGATGGTGTGACACTTCTCGGTTATGGCGCCTTCTCTGGTTGCACTGGCCTGACATCGGTAATCATTCCTTCCAGTGTGGCGTTTATAGCTAAAGCAGCTTTTGCTAATTGTAATAACATGACCTCAATTGAGATCAATGGAAATCCAAAGTTTGAAAATGCATACTGTTTCCCAAGCCAAGCAACGGTAACCCTGAACATCAAGGCAAAGGAAGGCGAGAATGGTGAGTACTGGACGACGTTCTACAATGAACAAGTGAACTGCCGCGTTGATGAGAATACAGTAATATATAAGACTGGACTTTTCGGAGATTTCCTGACGCTGACGGAATTGTCAAAAGATAAGATTATCCCCAAAAACACACCTGTCATTTTGAAGTCGAATGCCAGTCCCGTTGTCCTGACCATTACAACAGACAATACTAAGAATAATGTCAGTGATAATAGTCTGAAGGGCGTGAAGGAGGTTGAAGGTAAGACTGCCGACGACAAGACTTACGTGCTGAACAAAAAGAGTACTGCTGGCGTAGGCTTCTACAAGTTGAAGGCTGGCGCAACACTGGGTCTGAACAAGGCTTACCTCACTCATGAGAGTGCTACTGCTCGTGACTTCTATAGTTTCGATGACGAGACCATGGGAATCGAGAACGTGACTATCATCGGTCGCTCTCAGTCGCAGAAGCAGGTGGCTCAGCCTGAGATTATTGATGGAAATATTTACGACCTTCAGGGCCGCCGCGTGGCTCAGGCAAAGAAGGGGTTGTATGTAGTAAATGGTAAAAAGATTGTAATTAAATAAAAAAGACAATGAAAAAGAATTATGTAAAGCCACTGATGGAAGTGGTGGAGCTGCAGAATCAGATTGCAATGCTGGCAGGAAGTGGCGATAGTCGTGTGTACGAATCACTTCAGGAGGATACCGTCGACGAAGGCTGGTAAAGCTTATATGATAAAAATGAACCGGTCCGATGCCTACGTACAAGCGCGTACGAGAGCATCGGACTCTTACAAGCGTAACATTTAACCATTCAAAATAATGCTCAGTATTAAATCAATTACAGTAGTGGCAGCTATGCTGACCACAATGACCGCCTGGGCGCAGGCGCTCGATCCGAAAAGCGACAATTGTGGCGCAACAGAAAATGACAGCGTCATATGTACGCTCTCAGATGAGGATAACGATGGCACTTATGACAAACTCAGCATCACAGGTACGGGTGCTATGATGGACTTCAATAACTACAATAGTAGTAAGGGAATCCCTGACAATCGCCCTTGGGCAACCTACAAATCGGACATTAAGACCGTTACGGTCGGTGAGGGCATAACCCGTATCGGCAAGCATGCTTTCCGTTATCTTACGAATACGCAATTGAAGGCCATCACCCTTCCAAGTACGTTGACAAGTATTGCCGACTCTGCCTTTATCTGGTGCTATGATCTGCCAGCGGTTACCCTTCCAAGTGCATTGACAACCATCGGTGTTCGTGCCTTTTTCCAATGCAAAAAGATGAAGATTACGGGTAATGCACTTCCCACGGGATTGAAAACGATGGGCGAGAGAGCGTTTGCTGAATGTGAAAGTCTGTTGTTGACAGCAGTTCCTGCAGGTATGACCACGGTTGGTAAGGGCGCTTTCCAAAGTTGTAAGTCGTTTACCTCTTTCACAATTAGTAAACAAAAGCATTTTGCAACTTATATGTTCAATGGATGCTCAAAACTCAGTTCCGTAACTCTTGCTAGTGGACTGACTTCCATTCCTGCTTATGCATTATATGGCTGTACAAGTCTGACATCTTTGGACATCCCAAACACTGTAAAAACGATTGGTAACACTGCATTAGGTAATTGTGGATTCTCGGCTATAACGATTCCTGCCAGTGTGACTAAGATTGATGCGTATGCCTTTGAGTACTGTAGAAATCTGAAGTCGTTTGAGGTTCCCAATACTGTAACGACCCTGGGTACTTATGCCTTTGTGGGCTGCAAAGCTTTGGAATCAGTAACCCTTCATAATAATCTGCAATCATATGGAACCTATATTTTCCGTTATTGCACTGCCTTGAAGTCGATAACCATCCCTGATAATTGGACGATGATTCCTGCAGGAACCTTCGAATTCTGCGAGAATCTGGAAGAGGTTGTTTTCCCCAGTGAAGGTGTTGTGGAAATTGGTTCTGCTGCATTCTCTGGATGTAAGAAATTGACTTCCTCAAAGTTCAGTATTCCCTCTAGCGTAAAGACGATTAAAACTGAGGCGTTCAAAAATTGTACAGGACTGACAACAATAACGCTTCCTGATAGTCTGGAGGAAATTCCTAGTAATATGTGTTATGGCTGTACGAATCTGACATCTATAAATCTTCCTTCAACGATTAAAGGTATTGGTTCGTATGCTTTCAATAATTGTACTAACGCCTTTACTACAATTGACATACCTTCAAATGTAACGCATATCGGAGTGCATGCATTCTATGGATGTAAGAGCCTTACTTCAGTACATATCCCTTCTTCACTGTCTACTGTCGGCAATTCAGCATTTTATGGATGTTCAAATCTGTCAGAAGTGACAATCGACGAGGGTGTGGAGACCATCGAAACTTATGCATTCTTGGCTTGTAATCTGAATTCGCTTGTTCTCCCCTCAACCTTGAAGGAATTAGGTATTTCTCCTTTTGGAAGTAGTGATAATCTGGCTACAGTCACACTCAACAGTAATCCGAAGTTCGCGGATGCGAAATCATTCCCCACAAAATCAGTGGTAACCATGAACATCAAGGCAAAGGAAGGTGAGAATGGTGAGTACTGGACAACATTCTATAATGAACAGGTGAATTGTCTCGTTGATGAGAACACTGTAATCTACAAGACAACGGTTTCTGGTGATTATCTGACACTGATTGAACTGACAGCTGATAAGATTATTCCTAAGAATACACCAGTCGTTCTGAAGTCGAATGCCAGCCCAATTGTCCTGACCATTACAACAACCAACTCAAAGAATAACGTCAGCGAAAATAGTCTGCAGGGCGTGAAGGAGGTTGAGGGCAAGGCTGCCGACAACCAGACTTATGTGCTGAACAAAAAGGCTACCGCTGGCGTAGGCTTCTATAAGTTGAAAACTGGCGCAACACTTGGTCTGAACAAGGCTTATCTCTCTCATGAGAGTGCTACTGCTCGAGACTTCTACAGTTTCGACGACGAGACGATGGGAATCGAGAATATGACCATCATCGGACGCACTAAGTCGCTGAAGCAGGAGGCTCAGACTGAGGCTGTCAATGGTAACGTGTATGACCTGCAGGGCCGCCGCGTGGCTCAGCCAAAGAAGGGCTTGTATGTTGTGAACGGTAAAAAGGTCGTGATTAAGTGAGAGAAAAACTGAGCTCGCTCGAGTTTTTCCGAACGTGAACGAGCTCGAGCGAAGCTCAAGGTCGTGATTAAATAAAAGACGAAAACGATCAAGAAATAACAAGAGCCTCCCCGTCAACAACCTGGCGGGGAGGCTCTTTCTATGTTGTTTTATGTGATCAGTTTCCTTCTATTTCGTTCATGATGTCCTGTGCGGCATTCACGGCCTTGAAGTGATAGTAGAGACCGATGGCACCACCGACGAGTACTCCGACGAGTGGTGGAATGCACATGATGAATGGACTGTGTCCTTCGGGCGTGTTCTTTGATGCGAAGTCGTAGCAAGCCCATGTTACCCAGGGGACCATCAGCGTCGGCGTTACGTAATAGAGCCACTGGTTGTACTGCTTCTTGAAGCGAGCCATCGCGCGAGCAACGGTAGCAAAGTCGTCCTTCATGAAGTTGAGCTCATCGACCGGCTTGTGGATGTAGTGGGTAGCCAAAGCACAGGTCAACACCATTACGCAGGTGAAAATCGTGAATGCCAATCCCCAGATATGGCTGAAATACTCCATGGGCATCAGAACTAAGCAGATGGCTACACATCCGTAGAGTACGCGCTTCGTGCTGTTGATGTTACACTTCTTAGCCTTCATCGTTTCGCGCAGCAGACGATCGCTGACAATTTCCTGTTTCTGTAGTTGGTCCTTGAGAATAGCAAACTGGTTGCGCATCTCCTCGAAATTCATATCTTCCATATTCCTGTAATTATTTTATTCTATACTATTACCTTTCTTCAGCTGCTCCTTGATGCGGAAAAGCTTTACACCCACATTCTGGGAAGAGATACCCATCACGGCTCCAATCTCATCGTAGCTCATGCCTTCGAGCCACATCATCACGATGGCTCTGTCGACCAGCCCCAGCTTTCCGATGCGCTGGTGAAGCATTCTTACTTGCATAGCGTTGGCATCGTCGTCCTGGAAGAAGTTCACGTCCATCGTCAGGGGCACTTTCTTCACCTCTTTCTTTTTCTTGCGCTCTTGCAGCAGACAGGTGTTCAGGGCCACGCGATAGATCCATGTACTGATCTTGCTTTCTTCGCGGAAGCTATCGATGCCTTTCCACATGTTGATCAGCGTTTCCTGAAAGAGGTCGTTCACTTCCTCTTCGTCCTGAGAGAACATGTAGCACACGGTGTAGATGGTGCTCTTGTGTTCCTTTACCAGTTGGGAAAAATACTCTTCTTGTTTCATCTTTTGTTGGGATGTTTTATCCTTTAGACGCAATATGTAGTTAGTTTATTACAGGAATGAAATGATTTTAAGATTTATTAAAACTCTATGCGGTAGGCAAGGTTAGGGAAGGTGAGGGATGTGTACTTGTCTACAAGCTCATGGGTATGTATGTCAAATGTCTGTCCATGGAACGAGCGCATCTGCAGGTATTCGAGAATGAAATGATGGGCCGTGCAGCGTTTGTTGATGGTGTATTTCAATGAGAATGCATAGCCGACGTTCATGCCCAGTTGTTTGCTGAAGGGATTTTCTCCATCCTGGGGAATCGCTCTGTCAGGGCGGTTGGCCACCTCTTCGAAGGTGGTGCCAGGTGTCATTGGGGTGTAGCGGTCACCTCCCATCAGGGTAAGTCGTCCGTTGAGGCCGAAAACGTTCTTACGGTCTTTGCCAACCATCCACTCTTTACCACCCAGGATATTCGTAATCCAAGTGCGGTCGTGACGCGTGTGATGCCAGTCGCCCTGTGCATCGCGGTACTCCGACTTGAAGATCGTGGCGGTGAACATGCCGTAGAGACCATCCTTCAGATAGCGCTCCAGCGTGAGATCGATACCATAGTTACGACCAGCCCCCTCATTCACCAGCATTCGGTCCTGATAGAACAGGTTGTGGTTGATGATAGAGTAGGTGGTACTCTGTTCGACAGGCACATCGAACACATACTGCCAGTAGGGCTCAATCTTCAGCATCGCATTTTCGCCTAATCGTTGGGCGAACGATGCTGAGATATGATGAGAACGAGTGAGTCCGAGGTCGCTGTTGACATTCTGCTTTTGATTATTGCGCGAAAGAACGAAATAGGTGTCGGTACTCTCCTTGCGGCTGTTCAGTGCATAGGCCAGCGAGATGGTGCTCGATGGAGAGATCTTGTACTGAAAACTGACGCGAGGCTCTACCAGTATCTGATTGTTCAGATTGAACCACATCATGTTCACACCTGCAACGGTTGAGAACTTCTGGCTCAGTGCAACCTTGTGATTGGTGTATATACGGGTAAGTCCTGTGTTGCCATTGGAATCATAGACGCGGTAGAGCGGACCGCCAACCGTTTGGATGTAATCGAGCCAGGTGCAGAAGTCCATGTGGCGATGCTCGAAGCCATTCTGCATCGTGTAGCGCGATGAGAACTTATGTTTGTGCTGTGTAGTGATAATCACGTTCCATGATGCGTTTCGTCCTAACATGTCAGGCATCTTCGTCATCTGTTCTGTATAGTCGTTTATGCCCACTTTCTGATAGTTGCTCGTATAGGCCACATTAGAGGTCAGCGTGCCACCGGTCTGGAAACGATAAGTATGGGTAAGACCGCCCGCAAAACTCTTCTGGTTCGACCATGAGTCGTTCATGTCCCAAAGCGTCTCCCAATCTGACACATCGGGCACCTCGTTCTCAAAACGGTCGATGAGGCCAGTGAACCAAACGGCGAAGGTACCTGCATTTGCGGTGGGGAAGTTCAACTTGAAACTGAGATCCTGATAGTCGAGTGTCTCTTTCTCCATGTTGATGGCGTGCAGTTTCTTGGCAATCTCCAGGAAACTGTATCTGTAATTGACAAGATAGGAGGCTTTGGAATTCTTACCCAACGGACCCTCTGAGGCAAAGTCAACACCTAAGGTACCCACTTGAATGGCATGTTCGTGTTTGGTGTTGTTACCCACACGCATCTTCATGTCGAAGGCTCCTGAGAGCGCATTTCCATATTCGGCAGGCATTGCCCCTGTCATAAAGTCGCTATTGGCCAATACGGTACCGTTGAGCGATGTGAAGACACCGCCTCCAGCCTCCGTGACATCGGCAAAGTGATTCGGGTTGTTCACCTCAACACCCTCCACACGCCACTGTAGCATTTGGGGAGAGTTGCCGTGAATGGAGATGCCGTTAGTGGCTCCCCCTGTAGCTACACCGGCAAACATTGAGGCTGTGCGGGCTGGATCGGCCATGCCACCAGCATAGCGGCATGCTTCCTCGACGCTGAACATGCGGGCGCCCACCTGTGACATCTCGTTCAGAGGTAACTGCTTGTTGACACGAGGCTTGACAACCACCTCTCCTAAATCGGATACATTCTCCTGCATGCGTAGGTTCAATACCAATTCTTTACCAGAAGATACCAACTGCTCTTTTAATAGTACAGGCTCGTAGCCGATAAATGTTGCCCGGACAGAGTGACGTCCTACGGGCACATTATTAATAATAAAATAGCCATCAGCGTCCGACACGGTCGCTAAGGTAATACCATTTTCTACTGTAATCGTTACTCCGACCATTGGCTCACCAGAAGCCAGGTCGTTTACTGTTCCTCGAATCGTTTGACATACGGTTGTGCTCTGCGCATGTGCCTTGGTTAAGGTTGTGAATGTTGCAACAATCATCAGCACGGTCATCCAAAAAATTACTTTTTTCATCTTCTTTTCTTTTCTATCAATCAAATTAATCGACGGCAAAAGTAGAGCAAAAAAAATATCCCAGCAAGTTTCTGGGATATTCTGCTTTGTTCTGTGATGAATGGAATGATTATTTGGCTTGCCATTCCTGAATATTACTGCGATTGAACACAATTGTGTCGGTACGTGTGATGGAACCTGCAGCGAAATACCCCAGACAACCGCCTGTGATATTGGTCTTGGGATTGGCTCCTCCGCCTTGCCCGGCACGTAACGAAGAGAAATAGTCATAGACAGAACGGTCGATGGTCATCAGCTGACAACTGATGCTGTCGCCATCATAGAGAATAGACTTCCAGTTCTCTTCTTTATCCTCATCCATCGCTTTCTCGCTGGTAGATATCAGGTCCATGAATACAAGCCCTGGCGGACAGCCGCGGTCGTCGAGGACGCCCCAACGATAGGGCTCTGTTTTTCTCTTCCCCTCGAAATGCGGATGATGGGAGATGCGGTCCACGCGATACCAGTACTGGTTGCGTTCTGAGGGGTAGGGGTCGGTGGCCCACATTTCATAAACCAACATGCGTTCGTCAAGGATCGACATCCAGGAGATGTTTGCTGAGATAATGGGAGCCGGCAATTGCATCTGGGCACTGGCCTCGTAGTGATGACCGTTGTAGTCGACATTCAGCGTATAGACATTGCCAGGAATGCCCGTCATAGACGAGTAATAGCGGTCGCGACTGGCATCATAGATCAGCGGGGTGACATTGCCGCCAGTAGAGACGGTCACAACAGCACCCTGCAAACAGCGGGCATGCACGGAGTCGCTTACCGAACGGCTCTGCGTAATCATCACTGTGGAGCCCTCGTTGGTCACTCGTCCCTCAATCACTATGATGGGCTCGACTTCGTGGAAATCAAAGTCGATCTCTTTCTTACAGGACGTCAGAAAGAAAATAAGAGAATATAGGAGTGGAAAAAATAATAGTGGACGTGATATATTCTTCATACTTCAATCTTCAATATTTTACAGTGAACGAGATAGAGGGGATGATACCGAAGAGCGAGGTCTGCTCAGTGATAGTGCCTGTAGGATTCTTGTCATCGTTCTTGAAACGGATAGTATACGGATTGTAGCGGCAGTAGGCGTTGTAGACACCAAACGACCAGATACAGGTGAAGTCATCGACCTTCTTTGTATACGTAGCGCTCAGGTCCAGACGGTGATAGGCAGGAGCACGGTAGCCGTTACGCTCGTTATAGTAATAGAACGTGGTGCCGTCGATATCATATTTGGCGGATGGGGCCGTCAGTGCCTGGCCGGTATTGTAACGCCAGGTGGCAGCCAGTTCCCACGTACGTGATATGTGATACATGCCTACTACGGAGAGGTCATGGCGGCGGTCGTTCGAGGCGGTATACCAGTTACCGCCATTGATGCCCTCAATCTTATTCTCCGACCACGACAGTGTGTAGGATATCCAACCAGTCAAGGGCCCGTGATTCTTATGGGCACAGAACTCCATACCGTAGGCTCTGCCTTTTCCACCCAAGATGAGTCGTTCAATCTCAATCTCGGAATAGAAGGCCTTGCCGTCACGATAGTCATAGACGTTGCGGATATCTTTATAGTAGGCCTCTGCAGAGAAATCATAGTCACCGTGAGGCGTGATGCCAACCCATCCAAACGCCACCTGATCGGCCTGTTCGGGACGGACGATATTACTGGTCATGGTATAGCGGTCGAAAGGCATCGACATAGACATGCCGCTGATGGCGTGGATATCCTGCGACGTACGGCTATAGCCCAGTTTCAGACTGTGCAGCTTGTTGAGCGTCAGCTTGGCACTGATACGCGGCTCTACATCGGCATAGGTCTTCACAATGCTGCCACTGCTCTTTTCTGTTGTCTCAGTGATATTGCCGTTGCTGTCAATTTGGTAATAGGGAGCACCGCCCAAGACAGAGAATAGATGGAAACGCAGACCTGCCGATAGTTCTATCTTCTTACTGATCTGCCACTCATCGCCCAGCCACAAGGCTCCCGTCAGTGCATTGCGCTTCTCACGCTGATGGAGCAGGTTGATATCCCATTCTGCCGACTGCAGTTGCAGGTGGGTAGCCTCAGCACCGTAGTTCAGGCGGTGACGGCCTACCTGCCATACTTGCTGGTGCTGCATGGTAGCATGACGGATATAGCCTTTCATCGTATAGTAGATGTTTAGCATATCGATGCCCACATCGCTGGTAAAGTCGCTATAAAGCAGTTTCGTGTTGGCATAGTGACTATCACTGAACGTATGGAGCCAGTTGGCCGTACCAGTGATATTGCCCCACTTCATGTCCATCATGTCAACAAGTCCCAGGTTGTCGCGCCCGCCGAAGAACGAGAGTGACAGCACATCCTTCTGCGACAGACGGAAGTTCAGGCGCATATTGAGGTCATAGAAATGGAGCGTATTGTCACGATACTTCTCAGAAGCTTTCAGCAGCAGGTCCAGATAAGAGCGGCGACCTGCCACAAGGAACGACGAGCGGTCTTGTTGGATAGGACCTTCGGCAACAATCTTCGCTGAGAGCAGTCCGACGGAAGCACCGAAATGATAGTCATGCAAATCGCCCGAACGCGTGCTGATATCGAACACCGAGGACGTGCCGCCACCCAGTTGGGCAGGCACCAGCCCCTTGTAGAGTGAACCACTCATCAGGGCATCGTCATTGAATGTAGAGAAGAGCCCCATGAGGTGACCGGCATTATAGACGGTAGCCCCGTCGAGCAGAATCAGGTTCTGTGCGGCCTTGCCACCGCGTACCTGATAGCCGCCAGAGCCTTCGCTCTCGCTCTTCACGCCAGGCAGCAACTGGATACTCTTGATAATATCCTTCTCACCAAAGAGCGCAGGCACCTTGGCCAGCGTGGCAATATCCACTTTCTCCACGCCGATCTGTACCTCCTCAACCCGTTTCTGGGCTGAGCGAGAGGTCACGGTCACTTCCTTAAGCGTGTCCTCATGTGCGATGTCTGGCCTTTGTGCCTGACTTCCAAGGGATAAAGCCAGTAAAGCAGTCAGTGATATACTTTTTCTCATCAGACTGCAAAGATACACAAAAGAACAGATATGCAGATATAAATTATTATCATTTTGGATATTTTAGTTTCTTATGCTTACTCCACCGAACATGTTACTGGAAATAATGAATAACTGCGGAGCGTGCTCATTCCTATTTCTTGTGGTCTCGTTGCCTACGCCTCCAAGGAAACTGCGACTCTGTACAACCACGTTGATGTCTGTGGGAACCAGTAACTCTACACCGCCCATGAAAGTGCGGATATCTATCGCCTCATCCTCGTTGATAGTGGCTTTGCGCAAATCCAAGCGGATTCCGCCGCAGAAAGCTTCCAGACGGGCACCGTGGAAAGTCTCTCCGTGGTAGACGTATTCATCACCGCCAAAGGCAACGGAGCAGCAGATGCGCTTGCCATCTTCATTAATAGGTACAGGACGTTGTAGCCACTGGTCGCGATTGATGAGAAAACTACTGATAATAAGGCGACAGCCTACGATAAGTAATAAGGCGGGAGCGATATATTCCGTCCAAGGCTGGGCCCACAACCAGTCAAAATGAGTGAGTTCCCACATGTTGGCCAGTTTCCAAAGACCAGCAGCAATAAAAATCATTCCGATGAAGGTTCTTCTTTTCATAATCATATATTTTTATTTGTAATGAATCTTTTGAAAAACAGCACGCGTCATCACGACGAATGCTGTGGATGTAAAACGAGAGAGTCATTTCGTTTCAGACTCGAGTGCAAAAGTAGTCTGTTTCGTTCATCTTTACAAGTTTCTGGGATAAACAGCATGATTCTGTGACGAATGACGTGAAATAGTGGGATGAAACGGCAGAAATGTGACGAATATCTTGGCTGTTAACATGATTTGTACTACCTTTGTCGGCCATATGAATAAAGGAAAAAAAGAAATAATCAGTGTACGCGCCATCAGTAGCGCTTTCACTGTTTTGACTTTGGCCATATTCAAGCCCTTCGGACTTGGCGCGTGGCGATGGCAGGCATATGTTCATTTGCTAGTGTTGTTGGTTTTAGGTGTCACAGTGTGTATGGTGACAGAGGGAATACTGAAGTATATCGTCAGGAAGCCGCGATCTTCGGAGCGTGGCGTTACCTATATCATCAAGCGCAACCTTTGGTTCCAGATCATCAACACCCCACTCATCTCTTTGATGATTTGTCTCTATCGTCACTATGTTTTGAGTAATCGTGCAGCGGGCAACCAACTGTCATGGGGTAATTTCTTTGAAACACTCATCATTATTGGCTTTGCTTCCTTTGCAATAGGCCTTTATTGGCGCTTTAAATTTCGTAGTAAGTATCTCGCAGCTGAATTGGAAGAGATACGTATGATGAATGAAGAACTGCAGAAAATCAAGGAAAGAAAGGCACCTGCCGACCAACAGTCTACTGCTGCTGACTCTCCCTCTACCTTTACCCTTACTGGTACGACCAATGATACGGTTACATTCCGCACTTCTGACTTGTTGTATATTGAGGCTGTAGGTAATTATGTGAAGGTGTATCAGTTGCGCGACAATCAGGTGCGTTCTGATATGTTACGTGCAACTTCCAAACAGGTTGAATGTGATCTGCAAGCATGTCCGAGAATCGTACGTTGTCACCGTGCTTTCTTGGTCAACCTGGAGCAGGTTGAACAGGTTGTGTCCAGATCGGGCAGCATGCAACTGGTAATGAAGCACTGCAACGAATCGATTCCCGTATCGCGCAGTAATATGGCTCAGGTCAAGGATGCTATTGCTTTGTCCTAACGGACAGGATAAGGGGAAAGGCGCGAAAAAAATAGTCTTTTTTTGCATGTTTGTGAAAAATTGATTACTTTTGCGCCAAATATGAATAACCAAAACGACAAAAACTATAATATATGGCTGTAAAAATTCTTAGTGTCGATGACGAGATGGATCTTGAGTTGCTCCTGACTCAATATTTCAGAAGAAAGATACGTAAGGGCGAATATGAATTCCTTTTTGCTCACAATGGTCTGGAGGCACTGGCCATGCTGATGAAGAATCCTGATGTGGAAATTATCCTTTCCGACATCAATATGCCGGAAATGGATGGCCTGACGCTTCTGACCAAGATCAATGAGATGCGCAATCCTGCTATGAAGTGTATTATGGTCTCTGCCTATGGCGATATGGGTAATATACGACAGGCTATGAATAATGGCGCCTTCGACTTTGCAACCAAGCCAATTGATTTGGACGACCTGAGCCTGACGATAGAAAAAGCTATTGAGCAGATCAACTATGTTCATGCGATGCAAAAGGAACATCAGCAGTTGGAATCACTGAAGGGAGATCTTGCAGTGGCCAGTGAGATACAGCAGGCCATTCTTCCGCGGGTGTTCCCTCCTTTCCCCGAAGATGCGGATAAACTGGATATTGCAGCATCGATGAATCCTGCCAAGGATGTAGGCGGTGACTTCTATGATTTCTTCCGTATTGATGATGAACGCATCGGATTTGTGATAGCTGATGTGAGCGGAAAGGGCATCCCCGCTGCTATCTATATGGCGGTAAGTCGCACATTGATTCGTGCAACGGGTATAAAAGGTGGTAGCCCAGCCGAATGTATCACCTACTCCAATAAGCTCTTGGCTGAAGAATCGGTAGATTGTATGTTCGTTACTGTGTTCTACGGCATCTATAATGTTAAAACGGGCGAGATCGTTTATTGTAATGCGGGACATAATCCTCCTTATATCCTGAAGCCTGGAGGTGAAGTTGTGTCATTGCCAATCTCGAAAGATCCTATTGCTGGAGCCATCAATGGTCTTGTGTTCCATGATGAACATATCCAGTTGCAAAAAGGAGAGACGATACTGCTCTTTACTGATGGCGTTACTGAAGCTGTGAATACAACCTTCGAAGAGTTTGGAAACAAACGATTAGAGGAAACGCTTGCGGAATTATCATTGCATAGCTGCAAGGAAATGATTGAGGTAGTAAGGGCCGACGTGGCTTCTTTTGCCGGAGATGCTGAACAAAGCGACGATATTACCGTACTTGCCTTGAAGAGACTGTGAATAGGAGGATAATCATAATTGGAGCAGTCGGGCTGATACTTGCTGGCGTGTCGATTGCTGGAGTGATAGGTTGGCTGTCGGAACATCAACGTGCAGACGAACTGGAAGAACTGGTGCATGAGATGCAACAGGAAGTAAGACAGTCGGCCGTCGACCGAAGTGTGAGTAAACAGATGGAGGAAATCGCCTATCAGCAGAAGGAGATTTCCGATGAGCAGCGTGCAGAGGCTGAACAGCAGACCCTTTTTGCTCAAGAGATGCAAAAACGTTCGGAGGAAGAACGCCAGAATGCACTTGAGGCCGAGAAAAAAGCTGTGGCTTCTGAACGTCAGGCACAAGATGCTCGCCAGTTGGCCGAAAACCAGCGGCAATTAGCCGAACAGCAGCGCATACAGGCGGAACATTCAAAGCGGGTGGCTGACACTTTGAGCTATATAGCTTTGGGACGTTCCTTGGGCTCGCAGTCATCTATTCAGGCTCAGTCGGGCAATACGGATCTGGCCAATCTGTTAGCCTATTCCTCTTATTTGTTTACACGTAGATATGGTGGTGACGTATATTATCCTGCAGTATTCCAATCGTTGATGGATGCCAGTCAGAGTAAGCGTACGTGGTCTTTCCATAATGCTCCAGTTGTTGCCTTGGCAAGTATGCCTAAGGGCAATGACGGCATGGTGACAGCCAGTACTTATGGAGCGCTGATGATACATAAGTGGCAGGACGGGCATGTAAGTAGTACCACTTTGCTGAGCAACAGCCAGTATGATTTTCGCGATGTCTATGTCGGTTCCAATTCTGTGATTTACGCAATCAGCAGGTCCGGACATCTGGTTGTGGTTAAAAATGGTCATCTCAGTGTGATCACGCTTGATGGTGTCCGTCTTCCTGTGGCATTAAGCGAACTGGAC
>Ga0265298_10003132_pt1 | contig 22239 bp, 23 predicted proteins | sample AusTroGonzalo_MG_3_FD_193486 | JGI IMG/M metagenome (GOLD analysis project Ga0265298, IMG submission 193486) | Bovine rumen microbial communities from tropical cattle in Woodstock, Queensland, Australia - Gonzalo_01 | ecosystem: Host-associated > Mammals > Digestive system > Stomach > Rumen ...
GGTATTCCAGTTCCTCATAGGAGGTGCCTGGGTCATAAAAGTTTTTGGATTTGCCGATTTTTACCGAATCGTCTTTTTTTGCGCTATGGGTCCAGAGCAGTTCTCCGAATTTCAGGTGCTGGTCAATGTACTCTTCTTTCGAGACATCCTTTCGGAATGTTTTCCCGCAATGGGGACACTTGAACTGGATGCTTTCGCGCACCTTGTAAAAATATTCCCATTTTTCTTGCCAAGGCGGCACGTCGTAATCGCGGGGGAGGACCATGTCCTGGTATTTGTCTGGGATAAAGTAGGCGTCCCCCTGGCAGTGTGGGCATTTGCTCCTGCAATAAGGGGAGCGCCAGGCTCGTGCGAGGGAACCAAGGAGGGTCAACTGGTTGTATACGGGGAAGCAGATGTGGCCAAGACTTTGATTGTAAAGGTCCGCTTTATCGCGAATATTCCTCCAATCCTTCATTTTGGCAGCGCATTCGTCCCAGAGCGTGTCGGGGGTGTCGTGGGGATCTTTTATGACGAAGAAGAAGTAATCATCTAGGTCTTTGTTAGGATCGTATCTCACGGTGCTACCTCCAGACTACGTTGCGGTCGTAGGTGCCGTTTTTCAGCTGCACGTGCAGGTGTTCGTTGGCCCTGCCAATATCCTCGTGCAGTACCAGGAAACGGCTGTCCAGGTCCTCTGCCACAAGTTCTGCCAAGGCCTTGCGGGTTTTTAAGTCACCGATGTCCTTGATACGGAAGTCTACCGCCGCCCCGGAGTAGTGGGCGGAACGGACGGCGTGGCCTTCAAAGTCGTTGCCACTGGTAATTACGGGCATAAAGTTGTCGTCTTCCATGATTTCGCGGTAGGCGGCAACCACTACCAAAATGGCTGAATCCAGCTCCGGACGAAGCGTCGAGAGGTTTACCCCCGACTTCTGGTGGGCCAGGGTCTCTATTTCCTCATGAAGCTTTTGCTGTGCCGAGTTGCGGATCTGGTAGGCGGTTGCCTTTACCTGCCGCTGGATGTCGGTCTTTTTTGGGGGCGGCGGTACTGATCTTGAGTCGGAATTCGAAAGGAACCACCCGACCAGCACAATGCCCCCGATAACCAGCAAGACGGGAAAAATGGCCACTAGCAGTTTTACAGCCACCACCGCCACGACGGCAAAAATGCCAATAATTACAGCCCACTTAATCAATGTCAAGATGATTTCTTCCATAGTCAGTCCTCCTACAATACATATATCGATTCGGGACTGTGGACTGTAAAGAAAATGCCGAATTATTTCAGATTTTTTCTTCTAATTTCGAAAAATCAGGGAGAAGTTGCTCATAATGTCTTGTGCCAATGGGCGTCAAGCCATTGTTTTGCTTTACCATTATATTGAAAGGGAGTGCCTTCAAACATGCAGTGTGTGTCCGTTACATTTGAAATGTCCCAATTGTCAATACCTCCGTCAAAATTTGTTTTTGCGAACATTCCATTCATGTCTGTTACTTTTGATACATCCCATTTACTCAAATCACTATTGAAGTCGTAATCTGCAAAAAACATGCCACCCATGTTGGTGACGTTTGAAACATTCCATTTACTTATATCCCCTGCGAAATGATTGGCTTCGAAGAACATCCATGACATATCGGTCACATTGGATACATCCCACTTGCTAATGTCACCATTGAATGGTGAGTTTGCGAATAATTTGCTCATGTCAGTCACGTGCGACACATCAATAAAATTCAGGTCACAGTTAGGACCAAATTCATTTATGGCTTTCCTCACCAGATCCCGAAGTGTTTCGTTTGTTGCGATAACTGTTTTGGGCATGTTTAACCTCGTTTTTATTGATAGTGATCAGAGGGACTCTTTAAAAGAAAACTATATAATTTTGTCTTTCTTCAGCGGGGTTCCCTCGAACATGAAAAGCGTAATGGCCTTTTTGGAAATCTTCCACCTGCTCAAATCTCCACTGAAAGGGGAGTTCTGAAACATCTGGCTGAATTCGGTCACTTTGCGAACATTCCACTTGCTAATGTCCCCGTTGAACTGGGAGGAATCGAACATCGCGTACATGTTGGTCACGTTACCGACATTCCATTCACTAATGTTCCCGTTGAATTGCGAATCGTGGAACATGCAGGTCATGTTTTCCACCTTGGAGACGTTCCACCTGCCAATGTCGCCGTTAAACGCGGAATGCGCAAACATGTAGCTCATGTCCGTGACGTTGGAAACGTCCCACCCACTAATGTCCCCGGTAAACGGAGAACTATTGAATAGCCAACTCATGTCCGTCACCTGCGACACGTTGATGAAGTTCAGATTGCAGGCAGTGCCCTGTTCCTTGATGGCCTTGGCGATGAGTTCCGCCAGGTGATTCTTGTTTTGTGCGATAATCATAGGTCCTCCTTTCATTTTCCGTCCCAGCTAGGCGTCTCAACAGTCCGAGTTTCCACGTGGTAGCCGGGAGGCATGTAGTCCTCCAGCCAGAACTTCCGCTGTCTGCGGTACCTGTCTCCGCCGCACTCCACCAGCTCCGGCTCCCCATCGAAAGACATCGGGATGGTCCCGTTGTTATAGTAGGGCCTCGGGTCGTCACCGGTCTCGAAGTTCAGCCCACCAACAATCCTCACGTAGCCATTTGTCCGAACAGTAACCACCACGTCCGGGCACCAGTCGACCCGCCGGATAGTCTCCGCCTTCGGCCAGTCCCCGGGGATGGCGTAGTCGTACCTGCAAAGCATCCCCCCGCACTTCCCGTCCAGCTTCTCCACGTTGACATCCCGCAGGTGCCACAGTGTCACCGCCGGACACCCGAAACTCTCCCCGTCCGGGGACACAACGCCCTTCACGTCAACCCCGTCCAGGTACTTGCACCACCATTCTCCGTCCATCCCGGGATAGACGGTCACGGGGAAGTCCCCGTCTTCAAGGTAGGTCTGCGTACCCGACTCCATCGGGCGGAAACTCAGGTCAAAACCCTTCGGGAGGCCCTCAACCACCCCGAAGCTGGTCCCGACCAATGTGGCGGCTGCGATTGCAAAAACCATTCCGTTCATGTTTGAAACTCCATTTTATTCAATTTCACTTTCTTCCAGTTCTTCGCTGATTTTGGCCAGCTCCATGCAGGTGTCAAGTCGCTGGAACTGGTCGATAGTCCCGTAGGGGAAATGGACATTGACCGTCATCCAGAGCCCATCGTATTCCAGGTTCTGGATCAAGTCAACCAGTTGGGTCTTTTGCCTCGAATTCAGGCTGTTTATTGAAAATTCAAGGTCCCCGTTTTTCTCTTTTGACAAGGTAAACTCGGACACCCGCAAATATGTAGCCAGCTTGTGACGCATTTCAATAGCCATTTTCTTGATGACTTTCGGATCTTCGTTGCGGGTTTGCGGAAACTGGGGACGTTTGCTCCTGCTTACAAAAAAGGCTCTTGCCCCAAAGAGGGAATCATATACGACACGGTACGAATCTACCGGCCCGTCAATATGCCACACAAAGGGATCCGGGTCCAGCCGATTTGTGCCGTCCTTGTATCCGATAACGAGGCGATCCAGGTTGCGTTCTTTTCGAGTGCAGTTTATTAGCGGAATGTCGCTCTTGTCGGTGGTAAATTCCACCCATACCTTGTAGTGGGTTTCGGGAAATTCCCTCAGGATGATTTCCACATCGCCTTCGGAAATCCACTCGTGACCGAGCAATCCTGCAATATTCTTATAGGCCATATTGTCTCCCTCCGGTTACATGATTTCTGCGGCAAGGTTCTTCTGAATAGATTCCACGTCGAACATCTCGGGCCTTTCGGCCCGCATGGAATGGAGCCCGCGGTGGGTGATTACGATGCTGTCGAGCACCTGGATGCTCAAGATTATTCCGGCCTTGACGAGCTGCTTCGTGAAGTCATAATCGTTGCTGCTGAACTCGGTGCTTCCGCTGGGGTGGTTGTGCACCACGATGATGGAACGGGCCTGATCCTCGATGGCGCTGTGGAGCACGGTACCGCTGTCCACGATGGTACGCACGGGAGAGCCGGACGAACACTCGTGGCGCCTGATGAGCGTGTTGTCCGCAGCCACGGTCAGCACGACAAAGTGCTCGGTCTTGGCGAACTTGAGGTCGCTCAGGTAGGCGGCCACCAGGGCCGGGTTCCTCACGCTGACAGGCACGGTGTCCAGGAGGAACTCCCCGGTAAGCTTCACGGCGGCCACAATCTTCCTTGCGATCAGCGGGTTCACGCGGAGGGCCTTGCGCACGTCTTCTTCGCTCGGCACGGCACGACACATGGAGAGGTAGGCCACTGCCCCCTCGGCGATGCGCTTGGAGCCGAGAATTGTGGTCATCAGCTTGATAAGTTCCTTGTTCATTGGTCCTCTCTTTGGTTATTCCAAACCGTTTTTTGCAAGAAAATCGCGCAACTGCTTGCGGATCTGCCCGACATTGGCACGACTACAGTGAAGTTTCTTTGCCGTTTCGGCATCCGTGTAGTTATGGCTCTTACACACATCGAACATGGCATCAAAGAGCTGGAGTTTCTTCGGCTCATGCTTCAGGGCTTTACGAAAAGCTTCAATCTGCAGCTTCCTTTCGATGGCAAGATCAAACGAAGCCTCCTGATCGGAAAAGGCGCTGGTTGCGGTGTTTTCAAAGATTTCTCCATTGGCTTCAGTGGTCGGGAGCTGGACCGTTGCGCAGCGAATAGCATTTTTCCGCTTCATGTCCATCGCAAACCACTTACTCCGCTGGTTGCAAAATGCCAAGAAGGGCACTCCCATAGAGCCATCAAAGTCGTGAACGCACTTACAGAAGAGCTTGGTGTAGATATCCCCGGCAAGGTGGTTCTGCCGCTCATCGAAAGTCTTGCCATGGAGGTCATGGTCGGCATCAACAGTAATGGAGTTCTTTGTAGTGGTGACCAAGATGGAGTCGCCGCAGAGCTCCCAGAGGGCATCTGTGGCCTTGCGGCGGAGGGGAGCGGTGGGACCCTTCTGTGCGAGCGTTACCAGGGTAAGAATCCTGTCATTGAGGGTTACGTTGGGGGTGGGGGTGTTCATGGGCATGGGAAGGCTCCTTTGTAAAGAAAAGTTTTCACAACTGGTGCGTCTTGATAACGATATTCGTATCGGGTTTCCCGGGGTCTTCCCGGCAGCACATCCGGAATACGGTAGAGCGGGATGGCCTCAACAGAGTGAAACCTGCGATTTTTGTGAAATTTTGGCACCTTTACAATTTTTGTAAAGGTTGGCTACCCGATTTTCGTAGAGAGCCAGCCGTAAAAACGGATCATGCTTTTCGTGAAGGGGAGGTCGTAGCCCCACATGTTGTGGAGTCCCGTAGAAATATTCCCGTAGGTGAGGACATAGCAGAATACGATAACGACAATCTTTTCTGCGGTTCCGCAAAAGGCGACAGCATCCCATGCGACCAGGGCGCAAATCAGCACCTGGATGCCGAAGGTGACCCAGCATCCCCCCGCAACCCCAAAGCGCTTAAAAAGTACCCTGCCAAAGGGGTTGCGTTCCATTTCCCAGGTCCGGATGCGCTTGATGGAACTGATTACGTCAATGAGTTTTGTCAGGGCGGCCAGGCTGGCGGAAATGATTACAAGGACATTGACAATCATAGGTACTCCTTTTGGAGTATCTATCGATTCGAAAACTGGGAAAGTAAAGAAAAAAGCGTTTTTTTTTGAAAAAAACTTTTTAAATCACTTCCACACTTCGTTTCGGTTATAAGTCCCGCTGCGGAGCTGAATGTGCAGGTGCTCGTTTGCCTTGCCGACATCTTCGTGAAGAACTGCGTACCGAGAGTCCAATTCTTCCGTTATTGCCTGTGCTATGGCTTTGCGCATTTCCAAATCATCAATATCCTTGATTCGGATATCTACGGCGGCACAGGCGTAATGGGCGGAACGCTCCCCGTGTTTGTCGGAGTCGTTCCCACTGGTGATTACCGGCCGGTAATTGTCGCTTTCAAATACCTCGTGGTAAATGGAAACCACCATATTTATGGCGGTGTCCAGCTCGGGACGCAGGCAATCAATATTTACAGATTCCGTTTTCAATGTCGTCAGGCTGAGAACCTCTTCGTGGTAATTCTGCTGCTTAGCGCTACGCTTGACGACTGTCCTGGATTGACTTTGTTTCGGTTTTTGGGGTGGCTTTTTTTCGCACTGGTTTTCGTTATCGCTAAAAAGGTCGTCTATAAAGCGGACGATTTTGTCAAAGATTCCTTGTGCTCCGCCGTGTTCATCGATAGCTGCAGAAAGTTCATCAACGGCGGTCGCCGTTTTTGATTTTGCCGAATCCAAAGCCTCCCCGGCAGCCTTGCCGACAGCTTCCTCCAGCTGGTCACGGGTATCATCGCTGAGGCCGCAACCGGAAAGCAGCAGGGCAGCAAGAATGAACGGCGAGAATTGAACTCGGCGCATTATATGCAACGAAATAGTTTTTCAAATTATCTGTTAGAACTTGAACAGCATGCCAAAGCGCATCTGGCCGTCGCGGACGCCGTCGTTGTCGCCCACGTCGCGGATGGTGGCAAAGTCGAACTGCAGCATGTCCGAAATCATGAAGCCAAAACCGAAGTCCACTTCGCTACGCTGACCCACGTCGTCGTAGAGGTAGCCCAAGCGCAGTGCAATGGTGTTGGCATAGATGAATTCCGTACCCACGTTGAACACACCCTGCAACAGGGAGTTCTTGGCCGCCGTGGCTCCGTGGCCGCCCCGTTCGGGTTTGGCGATGGACTTCCAGCAGGCAATGTAGAAGGGTTCGGGGTTGCCCTTGCTGTCATCGTATACCACTTCGCGGTTGTAGTCAGCGGCTACAATCCACTTGTAGTCCGCAAGGGAGAGCAACTCGTAGGCGAGCCCCAGTCTCCAGGTAAGGGGGATGGGATCTTCGATGGTCTTGTCTACATAATAGACGCTGGGACCGATGTTAGCCAGAACCAGGGCCAGGTTGAGCTTGTCCAGGAGCAGGCCCTTTTTGAGGATACCCACATCGAAGGCATAGCCAAAGGTAGTGGCTTCTTCTTCGCCGGCGGCGGCGCCGGAACTCAGGTCGGAGTAGAAGAACTTGATGGAAAGGCCCAGACCTATGTTTCCGGGAAAGCGGGTGCCGTAGCTGATGCCGCCCACGATTTCGGAACTGTTGTAGGCCACCAGGTCGTCGGCGTCAACATCGCCGGAAACCACGGTAGAACCGAAGCTCACGAAGTTCACGGAGAATCCGAGAGTTCCCCAGTCGCCCATGGGAATGGTCATGCCGCCATACAGGTGGTAAAGGTCGGGAATATTCAAGATGGGTAAAAGTTTTTCGTAGAAGGCGGTGAGCTGGTAGTCGGCGTCTTTGTACTGCTCCATGCCGTTAGCGGTGCTGAACCACACGTCGTTGCCCTGGGGAAGCACGGCCCACACCTTGTTCACGGAAAGTCCGTTGCCGCTGTGGTAGTGGGTCCATTCGTCTTCGCTCTTTACGTCGCCTTCTTGTTCGGCGGTGCCACGTTCCAGTTCTGCCTTGCGGCCACTGGCGGTGGCGTAATCGGGAACGTGCTTCCACACGCCCTTGTCGGTAGCGATCCAGATGGCTCCCTTGCGGTCTACAGCAATGCTGTTGACGCTGTTGCCCTCGAAGCGGATCTGTTCCCACTTACGCAGGTTAAAGTGAGAAAGTCCTTCTTGGTGGGTGGCCCACACATGGCCCGAACTGTCGATGGCAAGCGCCTTGGGGTTCATGTCCAGAATGCCGTCTTCTTCGTTGAAGAGGCTCCAGCGGTCCTTGTCGTTGGCGCTCTTTTTAGGGATGAGCCTTGCTACGCCTGCACCTTCCACAGCCACGAACAATTCCTTGCGGCTTTCGGACCAGGCCAGGTCGTTGATTTTTTGACTGGGAAGCACCTTGCCTTTCTGTTCGAACTGTCCGTTGCGGTACAGGAACAACCCGTTGTCGGTACCAATCCAGAGGCTAGCCCCTTGGTTGGCAAGGGAGGTGATACGGTGGCTCCCCAGTTCCTTTTCATAGTCCTTCCAGGCCTTGCCGTCAAAGCGGTAAAGGCTCTTGGGGGTACCCACCCAGAGTTTTTCGGTGCGGTTGTCGTAGAGGATGGCGGTAATGGTGTCCTTGACCACTAGGTCCCAGGGCATCTTGACTTCCACCACTTCCTTTTCTTCTTCGGCGTTGTTGATGTCGTTGAACTTTTTTACCTGACGGGTGTACTCATCTACACCACGTTCGGTACCCACATAGACTTTTACGGCATCCTTGATTTTGGCATTGCCCTGCAGGGTAACGGAATGGTAGTCCACCCACTGTTCGCCGTCAAAGCGGAGGATGCCCTTGGCGGTTCCTGCCCAGAGTTCGCTTTTAGAAAAGAACCCGTTCTTGGTTTGGGCGGTCATGGAGGTAAAGAAGGGGGCTTCCTTGGAATCGGCGGGGTAGGACATGCGCCATTCGTCGGCCAGGGGGCCAAAAGCTAGCCCTGCCGGGTTGTAGAACATGGCAGTGGCGTCGTCGGCAACGGCCGCACCCACTTCGCCCATACCCAGTTGGCGGGCGCCAACAGGCATCTCTAGTGTAATAATGGCGGAACCGGCGGCAAGGGATAGTACAGGTGCCGCCAAACACAAGGAAAGGAGGAGTTTACGCAAGCTGCCTCCAGTCGGGGACATTGTAGGTGCTTCCGTGGGCGGGCACCACGGCCTTCCAGCCGGACTTGCTGGGGTTTTCCCAGGGCTGTTTGGGCAGCAGCTTGCAGTCGCAGCCCAGAACATAGGGCGGCAAAATTTCGGCGTGGTTGCGGATCTGTTCGCGGGTGATAAAGTTGTCTTCGCCGGCGAACTGTACGTAGTTCTTGCCCTTGGGGCCAAGTTCAATGCGGTAGGTGACGGTGCCGTTCTTGTCGCCCTCGTCAATGGTGCGGATGGTTTCCTCTATGCTGGCGTTCCACTGGCGGATGTATTCCTCCCGCTGTTCGGGGGTGAGTTGCACTTGGGTTTCTAGCCAGGAACGCAGTGACACTTCGGAGGGCTTTACGGCGGTAATGGATTCGCGGGCCGGGCGTACCACCACGGCATACTGGCCGGAAACGTCGATAACCGGCTTGGGTTCCTCTTTCTCTTCGGTGCTGTGGATAACCACGTAGGCGCCGATGGCCGCAAGAATAATGGACAACACGACAATCGTTATGACTATGACTACAGATAGCATATTCTTTTCCGTTGTGCTAAGGCAAACTCGTTACTCCGTAAAACTAGCATTTTCTATCTTGTGGGATAGGAGTTTTTATGCCGAAATTGAAGATTTTTTTGGTTCTTGCACTTTTTTGCAACCTGTGGGCTATTCCTTTTAACATAGAGAGTGCCCGTGACGGTGAGGGTGACGAAATCCGTGCGGGTCAGTTGATTAAGGTTCACTACAAGGGCTATTTGATTCTGGACAGTGCCCAGGTGGCGGAACTGACCCTCAAGGCAAAGGAAGATTCCCTGGCGGCCCTCGCCGAGCAGGAGGCTTTGGAAACGGTGGATTCTGCTGCAGTTAAGGACACTGCCGTGACTCCTTCCAAGTCCGCCGCGAAAGTTTCTGTTCCCGCTCCTACGGATTCCGCGACGGTGGCCGCTAATGCTGCAACTGCCAAGGCTGCAGCTGACAGTATCGCCCGTTACAAGGACAAGTGGATGTTCTCCAACTCCTACGACGGAGAACCTCTGGAATTTACCTTGGGCATGGGACAGGTCATTCCCGGCTGGGAAAAGGGACTTATGGGCATGAAGGTGGGGGAAATCCGCTACCTGACGGTGCCTGCGGTTATGGCTTACGGTGACCGCTCCCTGGATGGAATCCCTCCCAATTCTGATTTGTACTTCGAGGTGGAACTGGTCCATGCAGACCCTCCCATGGAACCGGACAAGTTCCCCGGAGACGTGGAAAAGTTGAAGTGGCGCGAAATTTCCAAGGGGCTCAAGGCCTATGACGAGAAGTCGGGTAACGGAAAGCCCGCCGTGGCTGGTGCCACCCTCAAGACCCACTACACGGGCTGGCTCCTTTCGGGTCGCAAGTTTGGCAGTTCTAAGGATATGGGTAAACCCCTAGAAGTGGTGCTGGGCAACGGAAAGCTTATCAAGGGCTGGGAAAAGGGCTTGGACGGCATGCGTGAGGGTGGTGTCCGCTGGCTCCGTGTGGCGCCTGCCATGGGCTATGGTGCAACGGCCTACACCATGATTCCCTCCAATTCCACCTTGGTGTTCCGTGTGGAGCTGGTGGAGTCCGAAGTGGATTCCGCGGTGGTGGCCAAGATGGACTTTTTCCCCGACACCACGACCCTCACTTTGGAAACGGTTCCGAAGGTCTGCGTTACGCTATCGTGAAGCAGGGCGAGGGCGAACCTGCAAAGACGGGCTCTGTGGTCCATGTGCATTACACGGGTTGGCTTACCAACGGCTACAAGTTTGACAGTTCCCGTGACCGTGACCAGGAATTTGTATTCCCCTTGGGTGGCGGCCGCGTGATTCGCGGTTGGGAACTGGGTGTGGCAGGAATGCTCCCCGGCGAAAAGAGGATTTTAATTGTGCCTCCGGGACTGGGTTACGGTTCCCGTGCGGCAGGCCCCATTCCCGCTGGTTCTACCCTTATCTTTGCAGTGGAGTACCTGGGCGACTAATGTTCAAGACCTTCTTTGAAAAATTGAGGGAGGCGTTCTCTTCGGTTTTGCCAGTATCCATTCTTGTGCTGGCACTTTCCTTTACGCCCCTGGTGAATTTTTCGGCGGAGACCCTGGTCGTTTTCTTTGTATGTGCCGTATTCCTAATTGCGGGAATTGGACTTTTTAACCTGGGTGCGGACCTTGCCATGACCCCCATGGGGGAGCAGGTGGGTTCTGGGCTTACCAAGTCCCGCAAGTTGCTGTTGCTGACTTCGGCATGTTTTGTGATGGGCGTGCTCATTACCGTTGCGGAGCCGGACCTGACCGTCTTAGCGGAACAGGTGAAGCAGGTGGTACGTCCTGCGCTGCTCATTGCTACCGTAGGTGTTGGCGTAGGCATATTCCTTTTGCTGTCCATCCTAAAGATTGTGTTCAAGAGGGACCTTTCTACCATCATCATCTTCTTCTACATGATGCTGTTCATGCTTGGGATGTTGCTGCTCTCTTTTGGCAAAGAAAGTTTTGTCCCTTTGGTGTTTGATTCTGGTGGTGTGACTACGGGGCCTATTACGGTGCCTTTCATCATGGCTCTGGGCGTAGGTGTGGCAGGTGCCATTGGCGGTAAGAACGCCAGCGAGAACAGCTTTGGCCTTATTGCCCTTTGCTCTATTGGTCCCATTATTGCCCTTATGGGCTTGATTATCGCTTCCAAGGGAGATCTGACTTACCAGCTGGCTCCCGAGTCCTATGCCATCAACTATGGGCTGACGGCCTTGATTTGGACGGTACTGAACGTGGCCCGTGAAGTGTTTACCGCTCTGGGCCTGATTGTGATATTCTTCTTGGTGCTCCAGTTTGTGGCCCTGCGGATTTCCCTTGGGAAAGTCATCAGGATTGGATTTGGAATCTGCTACACCTTTGTAGGGCTGGTGATTTTCCTATCGGCGGTCCATATTGGGTTCATGCCCGTGGGTTTCGAGTTGGGTCGTGAATTGGCAAAGTTACCCAAGGTGTTGGTGGGTGCAGGATTTGTGATTGGCATGGTGGTGGTGTTTGCAGAGCCTGCGGTTCATGTGTTGAACAAACAGGTAGAAGAAATCACCGGCGGCCTGGTGACCAAGCGCTCCATGCTCTTTGCCCTCTCCATTGGCGTTGGTGTTTCCATTGGGCTTTCCATGTTGCGCATCATTGTAGGGTTCCCCATCCTCTATTACCTGATTCCCGGATACTTCATTTCTTTGGGACTTTCCTTTTTTGTGCCCAAGCTTTACACCGCCATTGCCTTTGACTCCGGTGGCGTAGCTAGCGGACCCTTGACTTCCAGCTTTATTTTGCCCATGTCCATTGGCGCCTGCTCCGTGATTCACGACGGGGGAGACTCCATTTTGAGCTATGCTTTTGGGATTGTGGCCATGGTGGCCATGACTCCGCTAATTACCATCCAGATTCTCGGTTTCCGTGCCGTGGTTTCCAAATTCTTTAGGAACCGCACCATGATGCGTCGCATTCAGGATGCTGACGACGAGCAGATTATAGATTTCGTGTAGGGGAATTATGCCGGATGTAGAAAAGCACACAACACGAAGAAAACACGCCTCGCCCGACGGGCATTCCAAGGTGTCCATGAACAGGCTCAAAATCCTGGTGACCATGGTGAACCGTTCCAAGGCGGACTTTTACATGGACCACATCCAGTCCTTTGGCGTGAACATGCAGATGGTGTTTTTTGGCAGGGGAACCGCCTCCAAGGAAGTTCTCACGGCCATTGGTTTGGCGGATTCGGAACGGGCCGTTATTTTTAGTGTGATTGGCGAAGACAGGCTGAAGGCTGCCCTGGAAAGCATTGAAGAAAAGTTCAACACCATTGCAGGGGGCAAGGGAATTGCCTATACCATCCCCATGGTGAGCATTATCGGCAAGTCCATCTTCAACTTTTTAAGCAACAATCGTTCGCAGGTAAGGAGGAAGGAAAAATGAGTGCCTTGACCCATGAACTTATCATGTGCATCGTGAATGCTGGTTTTTCCGAAACGGTTATGGAGGCCGCCAAGGATGCGGGCGCCCGCGGGGGCACCGTGCTGAGTGGCCGCGGTACTGCCAACAAGGAAGCGGAATCCTTCTTCCATATCGCTGTTCAGCCTGAAAAGGAAGTGGTGATGATTCTGGTGGATGCCAAAATCAAGGACGCGGTGTTACACGCCCTCTACCAGAAGGCGGGGCTGGACACCATGGGGCAAGGCATCGCCTTCTCCCTGCCGGTAGATAACGTGGTGGGCCTTACGCCCTGGAAAAACGAGGACAAGGACAACAAGACCCTCAAGATGCAGGCTGTCCCGAAAGATTAGACTTCAATACATAAACCCCAACAGCTCAGTTTTCTTCGGATTTGACGAAAAATCGTCAGTTATGCGAGCTTTAAGAACAACTTTGTTGTTGTACTTGGTGCTTTTTTGATGGGAAAAGGTTATATTCACTTTGTAACCATTGGCTCATTACTTTTAAAGGAACAGGCTATGTGCAAACCCGCAAATAAAGAAGAACTGAAGAAAATCATCGAGAACCGCATTCAGACCGAGGGCCCCAAATGCGACCTGAACGACATCGATGTTTCGGGCATCACCGACATGGGCGGAATGTTCCTTGACAGCCAATTCAACGGCGACATCAGCAAGTGGAATGTATCCAATGTGACCGACATGGGTAGTATGTTTTTTGAGAGTCAATTCAATGGAGACATAAGCGAGTGGGATGTATCCAATGTGACCTACATGGGTAATATGTTTAAAGGAAGTAAATTCAAAGGCAACATTAGCAATTGGAACGTGTCTAAAGTAACTAAAATGAATGGTATGTTTGATGCATGTCCATTTACTGGCGACATCAGTAGATGGAATGTATCCAACGTGACCGACATGAGCTGGATGTTCTGTGGTACTCCATTTACTGGCGACATCAGCAAATGGGATGTATCCAACGTGACCGACATGAGCTGGATGTTCTGTGACAGTCCATTTAATGGCAACATCAGCAAATGGGATGTATCCAAAGTGACTAACATGAGTGAAATGTTTATTGGCAGTCAATTTAATGGTGACATCAGCGAATGGGACGTTTCCAACGTGATAGAAATGATCGGAATGTTTGTAAGAAGCAAATTCAACGGTGACATCAGCAATTGGAAAATACGCCCTGATTGCAACACCTGGAACATGTTCGACAAAAAAGTTCATAAATAAAAATCGCCCGGCTTTTGCAGGGCGCCCCTCTTTAACATTTTAAGCCTTGATGCGGATCTGCACAAGGTTTTTCTTTTTTTTTGCGGCTTTTTTTACGAAAATCGCAAAATGTCATAAAATGACACCCTCTTGAAGTTATATTTAAATTAACGGGATTTCGGCATGAACCCATAGGAAAAGGAGGCGTCATGAAATACTTCGTCATACTCACCCTTTCTCTTGTCTCCATGGTTTTCTCGGCCGGCTTTCACAACGGCACGGGGTTCTTTGTCAACTCAGAGTACATCGTGACTGCGGCCCATGTCGTGAGTAATTATGGAAGAACGTGCTATTACGATATCCAGAACGATACGTGCTACCAGGTTCATGTCGTGGATTACGATTTGGAGACAGACATTGTCCTGTTGAAGTTGGATGAGGAACCTGTCGAAATGCCTAGGGTATGCCGTATTGCTCACAACGAATTGCCTATCGGGGAAGAATTGACTTCGTATGGTTACCCTGAGCCTTTCCTTGACCATGATTTGACAAAAATCCCGTTGAGTATTCGTATGCAGTATCGGTATGACGGAAATTACAGCTATTACCGAGTGGATGGGACTCTGCAGCTTGGCATGTCTGGCGGACCTAATTTCACGGCGGATGGCCGAATTGGTGGAATGAACAAGTCGATATCGACCGTTGAACGCAATACGAGCAACCTGGTAAAGTCTACTGAAGTGGTTCGTATGCTTCGCAAAAATGGTGTAATGGAGTATCCGAACACCAAGAATGTCAAAAAATGTGTTATCAGCATCGTGAACAGTAAGAAAGTGTTCAGGTCTGCTCACGAAGAATGGGGGGTATAGAATATGGCTGTTTTTGAAACGCTTTTTATCTTGGGTTCCAAGGCAAAGAAAATCGTGAGTTCGTTTTTGTCGGTGGCCATTCTCAAAGAAAGACGGGTCGCTGGTTGATTCCACTATTTTCAATCCAGAAGATTTTGATGGTTCCTCTTTCGAAATCGGCGAGCACACCCATGGCAGCGTGATGATCGTGGTGCCTTACAAGGAAATTCTGCCCTATATGGAAACTTGGGCCCGCCGGGAATTCGGTTTTACTGAAAGTCCATAATATTTTATATAAATTTACACCATGAATATCCTGGTGTATTTTCTTTTTGCTCTTTCGGGTTTTGCAGGACTGATTTACGAAGGTTCCTGGGCTCGTTACCTTAAGCTTTTCTTGGGCCACGCCAGCTACGGCCAGGTGCTCACGCTCTGCATTTACATGGGCGGCCTTGCCATTGGTAGCTTTATCGCGGGCAAGATGGTGGAATGGGTAAAACGGCCCCTGCTTGGCTATGCGGCGGTAGAACTGGCTATCGGCATTGGCGGCCTGGTTTACCACCCGCTCTACAACCTGCTTACGGGATTCTTCTTTGACAGCGAATGGATTGCGGGCCTGGGCTTTACGGGTGCCGAGATTACCAAGGTGGTTTTGGCCACGGGCTCTACGCTCCCCATTGCCATTGCGGTGGGCATGACCTTCCCCTTCATTGCGGCGGGGCTTTTGCGCAAGAGCGGTCAGGAACTTTCGCTCCCCATGCTCTATTTTACCAACAGCCTGGGATCTGCCATCGGTATTCTGGTGACCAGCTACCTGCTGATCCCTGAACTGGGTAACCACGCCACTCTTTGTGTTGCCGCTTCCATCAACTTCTTGCTGGCGGCGATTTTCGGCTACATCGGCTTTGCCACTTCGCCTAACAGGGAAGACGATGAAGATGCGGACAATGCTGATGCTGGCGCAGAAGGTGGCGCTGAAAGTGCGAACCATGCCGCCGAGCCCCAGAATGTGGATTATGTGGCGGAACACAAGCTCCCCATGCCGCCCAAGAACACTTGGCTTTGGATTGCGGCCATTACGGGGCTTACCTCCTTTGTCTACGAGATTGTCTGGATTCGTCTGCTTTCGCTATTGATGGGCAGTTCCAGCCACAGTTTTGACCAGATGCTTTCGGCTTTCATTTTGGGACTTGCCATCGGTAGCGCCGTTAGCGGAAAACTTTTGAAAAAAGACTCCCTGGTCATCCTTTCCCTGGCCCAGATTTTCATGGCGTTTTTCGCCCTGTGCACGCTCTACTTCCACAAGCCCTTCTGGGGCATGATGAACGAGGCGAACCAAATTTTCAATACCACCGCCGACGGCTATATCTGCTGGAGCCTATTCAAGTATGCCCTGTCCGTTTTGTGGATGGTGCCTACCAGTTTCTTTGCGGGCATGACGCTCCCGCTCATCACGGTGATTCTCACCCGTGCCTTCAAGAGCGAAGCCCCCATCGGCAAGGTCTACGGCTGGAATACGGTGGGCTCCATTATCGGTTCGGCAGGTGGCGGCCTGATTCTCTTGCCGTTCTTGCAGTTGAAGGGCGCCTTGGTGCTGGCGGCCTTCTTGGATTTTGCCATTGGCTTTGTGCTCCTTGTGGTTTACCGCAAAAAGTTCCGCTACAGCGTGCCCTTCTATCTGGTGGCGCTGTTCATGGTGTTGCCTTCGCTGTTCATAAACTTTGACCCCCATATGGTAACTTCCGGTGCGTTCCGTGCCTACAAGAACTTGCACCCTGACGAAAAGATTGTAGTGCGTGACGGAAAGACGGCTACCATCAGTTTCCACGAATCCAACGTGCATTGGTACATCAAGACCAACGGCAAGGCTGACGCCAGCATGAGCAAGGACAGAAACCACCCCATTGAGGGCGACGAACTGACACAGGCGGCAACGGCCTTTATGCCCATGGCGGCCCTCTCGCAGCCCTACGACGCGGGAATGGTGGGCTTTGGCAGTGGCATGGGTGCCCATTATCTGCTTTCGGACCCGCTGCTGCGGGACTTTGACTGCGTGGAAATCGAGGAAGAGATGATGACGCTGGCCCGCGGATTCTACCCGTGGAACGCCCGCGGTTATGACGACCCCCGCATTCACATTTACATCGATGATGCACAGACCTTCTTTTTGACCAACCGCCGCAAGTACGACCTGCTGATTAGCGTGCCTAGCAACCCCTGGGTCAGCGGTGTGGCCAGCTTGTTCAGCCATGAATTCTATGCCAAGATGCGCCGCTACATGAAACCCGGTGGACTTTGGGTGCAGTGGATCCAGACCTACGAATTCAACGACCAGCTGTTCCTGAACATCTTGAAGGCTTTGGACGTGACCTTCCCCTATGTGTCGCTGTACAGGGCCCCCGAGGAACCGGACATTATCATTATCGCCAGCGACCAACCCGTAATCCAGAAGGAAATAGGCCGCTTCAGCACGGATCCTACCTTGGTGGCGGAATTCAAACGCATCCATCGTGACCCGGATTTCTTCGGAGAACAGAACTTCCTGTTTACCTCCAAGATGGTCCACAACATGATGGAGAATATCCAGCCCAACAGTATCTTTACACCCATTGTGGATAACAAGGCGGAAGAGGCTCGGTTCGTGCATTCTAACGCCAAGATTGTGCAGGTGTTCGACAGCTGTGAAGTCTGCTGGCCGGAGTACTTGGATTCTGCGGACTATGCCCTCCGCAGGCCTGCCAAGGTCAAGGCCATGATGCAGGGTGACGGGGATCCCTACCGCCGCACCGCTCTGGAAGCCTACTTGAAGCGTGTAGAAGTCATGCTTGCTGCTGCATCCGCCGTTGTTCCTGCCGTCGCTGCTGACACTGTTGCCGCTGACAGTGCCGCGAAGGTCGCCGCAGCCCCTGTCGCTGCTGACTCCGCTGCGATTGACTCCGCTTCAGCCGCTGTTGCTGCCCCGACCGCTATTGTCTCGGAAGCCTCTTCGGATTGGAAGAAATTCCGGGAAGAATACATCGAGTGGATCCGTGGCGTGCCTATGGAAGCCCGCGATACCAACGCCGTGTACGTGAAGGTCCGCGAACTGGTGAACCGCGGGGCGTTCCCCGCCTCCTTCGTGGACGAGTTCAACATTATGGAAGTGGCCCGTGCCAAGGACTACGGCACTGCCGCAAAGTTGGTGGCGGATTTCTACGAGAAGTACGAAATCAAGAACATGGACGAGTTCTTCTTGCGGAACGTCATGGTCATTACCTTCCTAGCTCGGGAACCGGAACTGGCCAACGCCTTGTACAAGGATGCCATCCGGCGTCACGAAGACATTCCCGCCGTGGAAAAATTGCTGATAGAAAAGGAAATCGTGAAGCTCCGCCGGGACATGACCCGCAAGCAGATGGGGCTGTAACGGTCAATAAATCATTGACCGTTCACGATAATTCTCGCAATTTCTTCCCGGGCTTCCTTTCCTTCTGGGCAGGGCCAAAGCGGATAGACATGGCCCATCTTCTCTTTTACGTGTAGACGGACATCTACGCCTGCCGCCTTCATCTTGTTGTAGGTGTTGACGATATCCGTATAGAATACTTCCCATGTGCCGGTATAGAGTTCGGTGGGCGGTAATCCCTGCATGTCGCCATAGAGGGGGGAGATAATTGGGTCGTGTACATCCAGTTCCCCCGCCCAGTCGGCTCCAACATGCCGCAATACTTCGTTGCTGAGGAAGGTGTCGTATTCCTGTAAGGCGTCGTCGCCGCCCACTACATCGACCCAGGGAGAGATGAGTATCAGGCGGCTGGGTAGGTCTGTGGAGTCTGCCTTCAGTTCCTGTGCCAGGGCAAGGGCAAAACCGCCTCCGGCAGAATCGCCCCCAATAAGGATACGCAGGGCGGGGAAACGCTTCAGCAGGTTGCGGTAAAGTTCCAGCATTAGCGGGTGGGCGTCCTTGGCCGTATAGCGGAAAAGTAGCGGGTAGTTGGGAATCACCAGGCCGCAGCCCGTCTTTTGGGCCCACTCGGCTATTGCCGCCCAATGGGCCGAGGTGATGTTGTTGACATAAGCTCCGCCGTGAATGTAGAGCAGGATAGGTTTGGAATCGTCTGCGGCGGCAACCTCGAATACCTGCATGTGCCCGACTCTGTATTGAGTCACTTCACGGGGGAATTTTATGCCGTCGGGAACTTCTATGGTGCTCTTGTCCGTTACATCGTTTTTGCCCTTCTCGTAGTCTTCCATGGTTGTCTGGGGCAGAATATGGGCCACGATGTAGGCCTGTGGCGAGCGCCCGTCGATGAGCCTGAATCCCAGACCGGCAACAATAACTGCCGCAATGACCGCTGCGGCTACCAGCAACATTTTCTTTAGAATTTTCTTTACTTTCATAATTGTTTGGAAATAGGGTGAAACGTGTAAAAATAATATATATACTAATATATATTATTTTGTACGAGGTGGAAAATAATTTGTATGAAATTTACTGATGGGCCTAGAATACGAAGGTCAGACCCAGGGTGGTGTAGAACGTGTAGAGTTCTGCACCGGCAAGGCTAGATTCTGCAATGGAATTCTTGTTCAGCAGGTTGGTAAAGCACTGCACCACCCGGACGTCTACCACGAACCAGCGATTGATGACATAACCCAGGTTGAACACGCCGCCCAGTTCCACGCCGGAGGTGGGCAGGGAGTTGTTGCGCTTGTCCTTTTCACCCGTCTCCTTCATCTTCTGGGTGAACTTGGAGGAACCCGTAAGCTTCAGGTCCACGTTCATGCCAAGACCCACAAAGAAGTTGTCTTCGTCAAAGGTATAGCGAATGATAATGGGAATTTCGAATAGCATGTATTCGATATAGGCTTCGCTCTTGCTGTAGTCGTTGCTTTTTTCAAAATTGTACCTGCGGTAGACAAAGTCTATTTCAGGCACCAAGCTCACATGGCGGATGCCTACGGGCATCTTTACCATGATGCCGCCACCACCCTGGTAGCCAAATCCCCAACCGTCCTGTTTTTTGCCAAAGAGGGTGTTCATGCCGCCGGTGGCACGGAGCCCCAGCTGAATAGAACGGGAGAACCCCTCCTTGCGGGCACGGTACTGTTCCGCATTTTCTTGCAGGTAGCGGTCATAGGTGTCGGATTCATCCACCTCTACGCATTCCGTGTTGGTGGAGTCCGCTTCGGTACAGTCCTCGTAGTCGTCTTCGTTTTCTTCGGTAATCTTTAGGACCGCGGCCGTCTTTTTCGTGGAATCCTGGGCCGTAGAATCGGCCTTTGCCGTGGCGGTAGAGTCACCGGTCTGTGTGGAATCTGTGGCGGCCGTTTCGGTTGTTTCGGCCTGTTCGGCAGAGGAATTCTGCTCGCTTTCTGTCGCAGGCTCTGTGGTAGCCTCGGCAGTTTCCGTGCCGTCGCAACCGTCACCTATGCAGGCGGGGGCGGGTTCTTCGCTGGCAGGCTCACTTTCCAAGGCCTGTCCGCCATTCTGGGACGCAATCCAAGCGGAATCCACATCGGCCTCGTACTCCTGTGCAAAGGCAAAGGATCCAAAAAAGGCTAAAAAAGCGAATAACAAGAACGGCTTAGCATCCAGCATACTTCAATTATAGTTTTTTTGAGTAGTTGGCAAGCACAGAACGACTTAGAAAGGGCTTTTACCGGCAGGTGCCGTTTCTTAGCATGGAGGCAGCGCCTGTATGGGCGACGTTTTCGTGCAGTGCGGTAGGAACAAGCAGCATTTCGTTACAGGACAAATGGTGTGGGGTGAGCCCGTTCTGTTTGACCCAGTGTTCGGCATTGCTGACGGAAATGTTCCTCTTGGCGGCAATTTTGGCGTACAGTTTTGGGAAATCCTCTTCGTTTTTCCCAGTAAGCCCTGTGATTTTGTAGGTTCCCCTAGACCAGGGGGTAAAATCTGGAACCTTGTTGGGCTCCTTGCCGGTGAAGTGGATTCCCTTTCCTCTTGTTATGGCGTTGACCTCGGGGATATCGCTTTTCCAGATGGTCTTGGTCTGGTTCCAATGGCCGCCGTGGCCTTCCCGCGGCATTAAGAACAGCCTGTTTTCTTTGCTGACTTTCCGCTGGAAGAAGCCGACTTTATGGGACCTTGCCGCCACCTTCGCATTGGTAGCAGACTTGTTTATACCGGCAACGTTCTTGACAATGTTGAAGGTGAGATCTGCCATGGCCAGTTGCCATGTCAACCATCCAGAGACAAAGGCTCCCGTGTACTTGTTCCGGTATTTTGCATCAATGCCCAGCTCCTCGAAACTGGAATCCAGGGATTCCTCAAAAGTCTGCAAGGCACTTTCAAATTCCTTTTGGGCGTATTCGGGTAGCTGGCGGATTTTTTCCATGCCCTCCTGTGATAAACGTTCAAGAGAATTCAGGTTGGCGTTTTTCTGGATGAATTCCTGGGCGTTGTGGAGCTGTTCCGTAAATGATGCGTACAGGGCTTCGTAATCGGCTCCTATGATTTTCTTGGTCGCATCGGGAATGGCCTTGACAAAATCTGCGGTTTCTTGGAACCCCACGGAAAGACCATGGATGTAACCAGCCCCGATGGCGATGATGGTCAAGGTGTCTACCTCGGGGATTTCGTCAATGGTTTTGGATATGGATTTGCCTACAGTGGCGTAGGCGTGGTCTAGTGCCTCTGCGGAATTGGTATAACCTGCCTCTGCGAGGTTGGTGGTAAGTTTATCTTTCAGGGCGTCTGCGTATGGGGCAAGGCTCGAAAGGGAAGATTTGGCGTTGTTGGCTGCGGCAGCGATTCCTTGGGCACCGCTGCTTAGGAGCCTTCGGCTAAGACTTACCGCGGTCCGTTCGGGCTCAAGAACCCCGTAAGTGCGAAACGCTTCTGTCCTCAGGGTGTCGGCAAGAAGTTGGCCGTTTTCGTGGTATTCGAATACGGCGGTGGAGTCGTCAATGGAACGCCAATGGGTATCCTCCTTGCCTTTTTCGTCATAAGTGGTACGCTCTAGCAAGACTCCGTCCTGGTCATAAACGGACAAGGGCTCCCGTGGGGAGGAGGCGCAACCGAACAGCAAAAGGGCGACGGTAGCCCAAAGCCAGGCGGATAATCTGTGTGACGGCATAGTGAAAAGATATGTAATTGTTTAGGGTTATAAGGGATTTTACTAAATTATATCGCGAAAAAATTGAAGGATGTAAACTATGGCTAAGTATAATCCGCAAGAAATCGAAACTAAGTGGCAAGCTTACTGGGATGCCCATGAAACGTTCAAGACGGGCGAAGATAAGTCCAAGCCCAAGTATTACTGCTTGGACATGTTCCCGTACCCCAGTGGCGCTGGCCTCCATGTGGGTCACCCCGAAGGTTACACCGCAACAGACATCATCTGCCGCTACAAGCGTAGCCGCGGTTTCAATGTGCTCCACCCCATGGGTTGGGACGCCTTTGGCCTCCCTGCCGAACAGTACGCTATTCAGACCGGTACCCATCCGGCTATCACGACCAAGAAGAACTGCGACAATTTCCGCCGCCAGATCAAGCGCCTTGGCCTTAGCTATGACTGGAACAAGGAAGTCAACACCACCGACCCGAAGTACT
>Ga0265298_10003133_pt1 | contig 22235 bp, 24 predicted proteins | sample AusTroGonzalo_MG_3_FD_193486 | JGI IMG/M metagenome (GOLD analysis project Ga0265298, IMG submission 193486) | Bovine rumen microbial communities from tropical cattle in Woodstock, Queensland, Australia - Gonzalo_01 | ecosystem: Host-associated > Mammals > Digestive system > Stomach > Rumen ...
GGGCTGCATTTTCGCCGATATAACGCGGCGGTTTGAGTGAGACAACTTATCGGGTCTAATGAGACAAAATTAAAAGGATGTAACACACCGTTACATCCTTTTGCATATCAAAACTTTATCCTATAGCGCTCCAAGATACGGCAGAATTATCAATTGAAATGGCGATAAACCTTTTGCTACATCCTGGAGAAACTATTACAGAACGAGAAGTTCCCTTGAAGTCGGTCCACAGAATCCCTAAATCATAAGAGCCTATATTATGAACGGTTAGTTCATCGCCCAAATTTGGAACATACCCAGTCAATGTAAAAGTACCGCTAAGCACCGTATTACCGCCACCAGAATTGGGATAACCATCAGTTTTTCTAAAAACATCTAATGTATCCGGTGCATACCGTTCCATGTAAAGCGCTAGAGTATCGCGAGTGTCGTTTGGAGTTAAATTTTCAGGAATCGTTATAGGGTGGTTTGTCTTTTTTGCCGAAATAGAAGGCACTTTCAAAGGGAGCTTTAAATCAAGTGCTGGAATAGAGGAATTATTTGCGGCACCTATAACCAAATTGAAATTTGAGTCGATATAAGCCATCGCTTTATGGCCATCAGCACCATCAACCGTGAATATTGAGGACAAAACGTTCCTATACTCAACTCGATCACCTGTTTGAAGCCTGCGGATGAAGCAATGCACCTCGTCAACGGCATCAAAGGCATTAATAACAGCGATATCACCACGTTTTAGCGACGCCGAAGCATGCTCAGTAGAACCTGCGCCAACTACGGATATAGCCAGCGTTCCATTTTGGTCTAATTCAGGGATAACAACGATTGCGCCTGTGGTGTTAGCGCACCGAACGGTAAGATTTCTGGGATATACTGGAGTTTCCCCGTTCATAAACACACTAACCACAATTACCGCATTATAAGGCCAGTCGCCCAAATTAACTGAAGTCGTTTCTCCGGCGACATGAATCGTCTGGCATTGTTGTTTTTCGGAATAATTGGGAGGCAGTGGTAAGGCCCCTACTTCGCCGGGTTGTTTGTTGAACGATGGATTTTGGAGTTCATTCAGGAACTCCGGGGTCACAATATCACCAGTTTTAAAGGTCTTTGTATTCATGTTGAACTCCTTTTCAAAAGGGCTTTAAGTTGAGTAAAATTTGATGCTTGGGGCATGCGTGCCAGCAAAGCAATACTTGTTTGCTTCCCACCAGGAGAAAACAACTGCAGGCGGGTCATATTGCGGACTTGGTTCATACCATTCAGTCGAGGTCAGCATTAGATTCTGTGCGCTCGCAAGGCTAGAACACACGCAGTTGGTGTGGTTCACGTCGCCGCGAGTCGTCACGATAAATCCATACTGTCTGCCTGATTCCATCGTTATGGGCGTATCAAGTACGATATGCTGCCTATAACTGCCGTCCGATTCTTGGGTCGTTGTCCAGGAGGCCGCATAAGACGGAGGTTGAGCAAGCACTTGTTGCGGTGCTACAGTAGGGTCATGCCCGAGGAAATCGAACGAATTGAACGTACCTGCGACAATTTCGTTTTGCTTATATACGCTAGCGGCATTAGGCTGGTCCGTCCATACGTCAAACGCAGTAATGACCTTGCCAGCCACACCAGGAACAACGACGAAAAGGCTTTGATTCTTAGAATCAGGCACATTTAAACGCCCGGAGTTGTCATTTGACGAGCTGAGACCTATGCCACGGTCTTCATACGGAGTCAAAGCGTCACCAGGGGCGGTGTAAGAGTTGGTAAACGAAACCGTCGATGTCGTGCCTGCAATAACGCTGCCAGGATTACCCGTAATGGACACTTGAGCATAGCCTGCGGCTGTATCGGCAGATGTAATGTCTTCGACGATTGTCAGGCTTACTCCTGCCGGAAGGTTGCCAAGAGTCACACTGTCGCCGTCTTTGAGATATCCATTGTAATAGGCATCGGGATTAGAAATCGCCGCTCCATCAATAGTATAGTCCACCGGATAGCCGAAAATTACGATGACATGAAATGTTCTTGTCGCGTCAAAGCCTTGGCCCGTCACGTTCATTTCGAGCGTAAGCGCACCTGTAGCAGGCGCTACAGCCCGACGAAAAGAGTTGATTCCATGATGGGTGAAAATCATAGATAACTCCTTATGCCGAAGGCGTTGCAGGGGCAACAAATTCAGCCATAGTCCAGCAATGGCCAACAACAGTAATTTGATATGTTTTACCCGCAGTCATGACATTTCCTGCATCAGCGCTGTATTTGAAAGGAGATCCCAAAACAGAACAGGTAGATGCCCCATTGTAATAAGCGCCGCCATAGACTTCTACAGTACAATTGACCGTTGGGGTCACTTCGACAACATAGTTGCTATCATCCCACGTCAAAAATTCTTGCAAATTATCGTCGTATTCGGTTGACTTTACTGCTAATTTTAAAGTTGCCGCACTATAAGAACCAATTACATTTAAAGAATTATTGGAGGCTAGATACACATCACCTTTCAAACCGCAATCATTATTATGATCAGGGATAATCAACCCAACATCATCAAGAGTTGCAGCTGTATAATGATTGCAAGAGGCTCCGTTCGCATTAATATCCATAACGGTTATAGTCAGCCCATGAAAACCACCCGTTTTCGTTGTTGTGCTGGACCATGAATCTTCAGTAGCAACAAACCGAATTTGGTTGTTTGTCGAATCAATATGCATCACCGTGAACGCGCGACCTTCAGGACCACATGTTCCCGTATCATCAATAATAATAGGGCTTTTCCCCTGAGAAATCAACGCTGTAAGTTGAGCGTATCTTGGGTCATCGGACAATGCTATCAGAACGATATCAGACACCCCCGCAGGGCCTTGCGGCCCCGTTGCACCAGTATCACCCTTGTCGCCTTTATCGCCCTTATCACCTTTTGCTCCAGCAGCTCCTGCGGCACCATCAGCACCTTTGAGCGATGCAAGCCATTGGGCTTCGGTTCCTTCGAAGCCGTTATCGACAGCAATTTGATACGCGGATTTTCCGTCGGAGCCGTTGGATCCATTTTGGCCAGCTGCACCCGTTGCACCAGTATCGCCTTTGTCCCCTTTGTCGCCCTTATCGCCTTTGTTTCCTTTGAGGTCTTCAACTGCAATATGGAATGTGCCAAGACCAGGAATGGCGACCGGCACAATGCCGCTAGAAATGACTTCTGCGAGCGTTTTTTGCATGAGTTCAGAGATTTTCTTGTTTTCTTCTGCCATTATTGTACTCCTTTTTTAAACTTGTTCAGGTTCTTCGACAACAAGCGGGTGTCCGTATTCTGTGAGCAACTTGCCGCCATTCTCTAACAAAATCAGTCCTTCAGGTGCAAACTCCCAAACAATTTCAGTGAATGGAATCTTTTGCTCGTTAAGCGTTCTTTTCAAAAGACCGCAAGATTCTTCCAATTGCCCACACTTCACAATCCAGGTGTATTGCCAATCAGGATCATACACGGGGAATCCTGCACGGCTTAAGCCGGCGCGAAACATTCTGGGAGGTTTTACTATATCAATGGTAAAGCCGATTGCAGCAGCAAGCGCCTTGTAATGGCGTTCAGCGATGCCCGATTCTCTGTTGATAGCTGCCAAGAGCACATAGTGACGATATTCTAGCGTGCCTGTATGTCCTAGCTCGTAGAGGTCTTCCCAGCGTTCAAGCGTTGCTGTTGCCGTGCTTGGGAATATTTCAGGATAAGCCGCATCGGCATGATTCAGCACTAAATCAAGCTCTTTGGCAACAATGTATTCTTCCGTATCCATCGGAAGCGGGTAGAGCTGCGTAAGAGCCTTGTAATGAGGGCTTTCGAACGGATTATCACTCATCAAGAACCTCAAGGGTGCCGAGGATGAACTTCTCAGTTGGATTAGAGGTTATTGCCGAGGTCTGTTCGACATATTCGCCACCATTTTTAGAGACCAACACTGTAGCATTAGAGCCGCCATTCTTGATGGCATACACAATGATCTGCGACGGAATAAAAAGGTCTCCGGCCTTGAGACTTGCAAAATACTTGACGACATCTTCCCGGAAAGCGGACTCGTTCAAGTTTGCAAAGTCGTTGACTTCAACCTTCAAGGATAGCGTTGTTTCCTTTGGTACATTAACCCAGATTTCGCGAGGCGCAACCGGGCCTTCGTATTCGCACTTTGCGCGGATGGCTTCACAGCACCGCATCGAAAGTGAACTCGGGCCCATCAACATAAGCACAGTGCCTACGCCATAGTGATTGTGCAGACATTTGGATGTTGTGGGTTTTTCGTCCGTGTCGCTAGCTTCGTAGATTTCAACGCCAAAACACTTGATTTCGTTCAAGGCTTCCGTCTGCCAACTCTCGATGCTTGCGATTTCCTCAAGGGCTATTTTGATAAATCTGGTGGAAGCGTCAAAATTCGCCATAGCCCACCAATAGGCAGCTTCAATTTTGCCCAAGCGAGTCCAACTTTCGCCATCATCGGAGATAGAAATGCCGAAAGTAGCATCACGGTTGGTGATAAAACCGAGACCAATGCCGATAATTTCCTTTGAACTACCCAAATCGATAACGATATACTTACCCGTATCAGAGCCGCTACAGGTAAAGGCTACACCATCAAGGTCGTGAGGCTTGACTGCATTTACTCCGCTCAAATTGCTCATATTGCCCGAAAACATCGAGGATTCAAGAGCTATCGCCCTTCCCGTCGAGGATGCTTCAAGCGCCCAGCGTTCAAAATCCGTCGGTTTACCGCCGCTTTGCGGGTTACGGATGTAAGAGAGAATGAGCGTCAAGAGTTCGCTTGCGGTCAGGTTCTCATAATTCAAGTTGCGGTCAGCTGCCCATTGTTCAAGGCTTTCCTTGCTCATTGTAGGCGGGAAAATCTGGTCAAGGGTCCAGTCAAATTGCTTATATAGCCCCCATATAGCTGATGCGGTAGCGGCAAAGCGGATATAGGTCTCTGTACCTTGAGAGATATCAATATTGGGATTAAGATTCTTTGCGTCTGTAATCATTCGACGCAGGATTTCATCAACTGTTATGGACATCGCCAACCTCCACAAAACGAGAAAATTCAATTACATCGCCATTGTAGGCGACACATTCAACATGGACAAGCAACTTGTCGTTGTTCTTGTAGGTTGCGTCTGCGGTAACGCTTCTCAAGTGCTTGTAGTCCAACATCCACTGCAATGCTTCACAGGCGTAAGTTTCAGCCCTGCTTCGGGTGTTTTCTGACGCTGGAACACGGGCAAGTTCCTTGAAACGGTGTCCAAATTCGGGTTTCTTGAATAAGCTACCCTTGGCTATGCAAAGCGAAAGCTGGACTTCTTCTTTAATCTTTTCAGTATTCATTGCAAAAACTCCGGGAAAGGTGCTGGGCTCGGCGGTGTCGTGGGCATGGTTTCAGTGACAGTGCAAGCAGCGGTCTTCAAAACTGTTTCAATGGTCCCAAAAAGCTTCTTGTAGGGCTTTTGAACTTCCTGTTTGGAAGCCGCTTGCGCATTTACCAAATTTGTGATAGCCGCCAAAACGCCGGCTTGAGCAGCCGCAAAGGTCGGAACGACGGACACGACGGCCACACCACCGTGAGACGGGATTCCGGGCTTTGGCAACCCCTGCCAATAGGCACAGAGCTTTGCAGCCATGTTGGCGGCAGTACCTTCGGATGGATTGCATACCGTAAAGGCACTTTCCAAAAGCGACTTGTCGCCACCAGCTGAAAGATTTGCACCAAGGATAACGCCACCCCTTGCGTAATTATCGTAGGCCGTGGCAAGCTGAGACGCAACGCTTGTCTTGCCGTCAGCAGATTTGACAATCCGCGAAAATTCAGAATCAAGAGTGTCCAGGTCAAGCATTTAGGCCCCCGTATCTTGTTGAGTAGGCGGAGCCGTTGGTGCTCCAAGGTTGCCCACATGCGTATGCTGGTTAAATGTGTCGCGGAGCTTGGAAAGCTTACCCACCTTGTCACTCACTTCGCCGTTTACGCGCACATCGCCATCGACATCAACACCGCCTTCGGCCTTGATGGCAATTGTGCCATCATCCTTGAGGATGATGTAATGCTCCTTTTTGCGATACAGAGCTGTTTCACCCTCTTTGACACTTGGACGGTCCTTGCCGTCACTAGCCACTGCAATAACGACATTCCCAAATTGCAGGAACAGGCACCGTTCACCAGCTTTTGGAATACTGATAAAGCCAAAATGCTGCATCATCTGGCGATTGTCAAACACGACTCCATTGGCCTTGCCGCTAATGTTGCGAAGCTTGCCTGCAATATCCTTGCAGCTTGTCACGATGCTGGTAAAGAATTTCATCATAATAAAAGGCCTCCGGGTTGCAGTTCCAATCGAGTACGTTTGCCCTCATCCCTTGAGAGCGTGAATGTACGGCGTTTTATCAGATAGGAGTCGTTAGCCCCGTTGTAGTCATCTTGCACATCGCAAAAGGCGTTTATAGTCCAAGGAATGCCGTTTTGGGAATGTCCAGGCATTGTATATTCCAACTGGATTGCGGAGACCTTTTCGGTTGCAAGGTGAAGCTCTGCGGTCTTCTTTGCAGGGCCTTCGTTTTCATTCCAATGAACCACGAGCGGGCGGTAAAACGGGAAATCGCTATTTTCAACTTTCACCGACACATACTTGATTTCGTCATCGTCTTGGCTTTCACCAATTACCTTGATTAACGAGTGCTGATCATTAATCGTTTCACTTACAGACCCTTCGATGTAGTCCATTTCAGAGCCGTCTTCAAAGGCGTGAATCTTGAATTTCGCCTTGCCGCGTTCAACCGGCTTGTCAAAGACGAGTTCGCCTTCAGGAGAAGCCCAGAACAGATAACCTTGAGAATTTGCGGCTTTCTTGATAACATCAAAGACGCTATCGCCTGGAGAAAGTTCAACAAACTGTCTCTTGACCTTGACTTTATCGGCTCCCGAATTGAATACGAAATTTTTCCTGGAGAGAAACGGCAAATCGCGCACAAGTCTTTCTGTTAGCTGGGGTAGCGTGGTGGGCAATGTTGCAAACTTTGTCACGCTGGAGTCAGCGAGCACCGCTGCTACGGAACGCCCTTCAATATCCATCTTGGGGCCACTGCGAGAAAGCGAACGGCGCACGGTATCGATAAGGCCTGCCATCACGCGCTTGCGATTCACAAAGATTTGGCATGTATCGCCTCTGCTCACATCGTACTTGGAATCGCACTCAAACGAGAAAGAGCCCTCTGGGGAATAGAGGTCAGCATCGATCGTGTAACTCACGAACTTGTCAACACGCACATTGTGGACTAGCAAGATGACTTCATCACGATTCATAGACTAATACCTTGCCGTTCATAAAGGTCGGATTCTTGACATCGTTCAGCGCACAAAGGCGTTCTGCCGCTTTGTAGTTAAGTCCATTATCCAAAGCAATCTTGTGGAGTGGTGTGTCGTGACTCAAATCAAGCGTCTTGGTGGTCATATACTCCATCTTGATACGCAAAACAGCATCTGCAAGCGTTGCGGCCTGCTTCTTAAGTCGATGCGGGCTTACTGCGACGGGCAAAACCTTCTGAATGAAATCACGGGATATGGCGAGAGTGTCTTCAAGATCATTTGGCGTGAGCAAGTAAGGCCGAGTTTCATCAGCGAGTGGGCGACCTTCGGCATCGTCAAGTTCCACGCTTTCAGCGGAAATCGATTCGCCCATTTTCTTTTCGTCATCAGAAATGAGTTTTGCTGTTTCCGTTGCCACGGTGGATGCTGCAATCGTCGCAAATGACGCTTGGACGCTAGCAGGAGCATCGTTAAGAGACGCGAGCATCGTTGACAAGTCTGTAACCAAAGTCGCCACAGAAGCCCTAGAGCGGCCTTTGCGGGAGGTCACTCTGCGAGATAAGCCAACAAAGGAGTCACAGCAACTTTGGATAGCCTTGGTGAGCGTTCCAGAAAGTGAATCCACGTAATCAATAGCCGAGTTTATAGCATCAATAGGTGCCTTGACAGTCTCAATGGCGCCAAGCAACTTGTTCATCGCCTTGCTTGTATTTTCGGCAAATTCACGGGCGTAATCGCCAAGAGAACCCCACACATCAATCAAAGACCAGTCTGAGGACCCTTCAACATCGGGAACACCTGCCTGTTGCATAGTCTCCGCAACTTCTACCTGGACTTCTTCGTTGAGAGCTTTCGCTTCCTCAAAGTTTGCCTCGTAAGGATCCGTGTAGCTTTGCGTGTCGGGCTGAATTTCTGCGACTTCGAAATCAAAGGTGAACTCGCAGAAATGGCGACGGCGGTCATTGTGGAATGAGGCGTTTTTTGGATAGCCGTAAAGTGTATCGTGATCCGGGTGAAAAAGCTCTACAGGCTTCGAGAAAATGGACAAAAACCATTTACGCAAAGACTTGTAATTCTTGTCATACTCTTTGTTGGAGAGTATTCCAGAAAACTTGAAGGCTTCCGGGTTTACACCCATGTCTTCAAGGTCTGCGCCGTTTTTGTACGGGTAAACCGTTTCAGAAATGGCGTGAGAGATGTCATCGTCAATAGATACGAGCTTGAGTTTCCACGGGCCAAGCTGTGCAATCTTTCCTTCTGCCATTTAAGCCCCCCAAGTCGGTGTATTTTTTCTGTATGTTTTGACTTTTGGCGGTTTGCCGTGGTCTGTTTCAACCATGGAACGACCGTTAGAATCAACATGGATAACGATATTCTGATTCAAAGCCTGTTCGTAATCTTGAGCGTTGGTACGCTGGCGACCGCTAGCGATATCGCGAGACATCAATTCTCTCGATATGTTCAGCTGAGCATAGAGTTTGTCGAGCTTTTTTTGCGACGGCAAAAAGCTTGTTTCTTCTTCGTTGATGGCTTTCAGCGTTTCGTCATAGCGTTTAGCGTGGACGTTCTTGCCATACCGTTCTTCAAAACTTTTGGCGTTCGTGTCGATGGTATTGGCGGCGGTTTCACGCGAGGAAGCAACGACGTTCCGCCATTCCATAAAGGCTTGACCAAAGTCGTAGATTTGCCCCATAGCCCAATTGGTGGCGATACCAAGGAGAGGACCGCCAAGAGCCGAACCGCCCAAGCGATTTAGCCCAGCACGGGCGTTTGAAAGACCTTGACGGAATCGCCCCACTTCTTTGGTAGTCGTTTCCATCGCCTTTGTAGTCTTTTGCGTATTTACAGGGAGGTCATCGTCCATGTAGTTGGCTCCGCCCATGCCTCCACCCATGTTGACCACATACACCTTTTGGACTGTATCTACTGCGGATTTAAGCGAAGATGAATCTGAACCAAACTTTTTGGACCAGAACCCCTTCAAATCACGCCCAAGAGCTGCAGCATCTTTTACAAGTCCGCCAATTTTGACGGCTCCAAGAGCCAATGCGGCATACTTCATTGTCGTAAATCCAGCTGTAACAATACCCTGATGCTCATTCAGGAACTTGAGCGCGTTCGTTAAACTTTCCACGGGACCGGTAAGGTTTTCATCCGCAAACTTGTGGGCAACAGCCGTCATTTTGCCTATGTTGCCGTTGAAGGAATTAGATGCCTTTTCATAGTATTTTTGCAAAACGCTCGTATTGGTCATCCCCTCAATACCGTCTTTTGCAATTTGGTCCATTCTTTCCCAGCCGTTCTTATATTCCGCTATCAACGGGTAGATGGCTTTCATCGATGACGCACCGAAAACAGGCGAAAGTTTATTGAGCTTTCCCCCTGTTTTTTCCATGATTTCTTTTATGATGACGTCAAATTCACGCATTTCCTTGTTTTTATCAAGAACTTTAACGCCAAATTTCTTCTGGATATCCCCAGCTTTATCAATCAATTCTGAAAAAAGCGTTGAAACGGATGTTGTCGTTTCCGCTTCACTCTTAATTTTTTCATTGACAATCTGTAGAAACGAGCCAAATTTTGCAAATTGTTCCGATGTCTTTATTCCAACGGAAGACGCTGAAGCCAGCAAAGCTCGGCCTTGACTCGCAAAGCCCTTCAAGGTGAAGGATCCCGCTTCACCTTGGACAATCAACGCATTGAAGGTCTTTTGAACCTGGTCCGCGCCATACCCCATTGAGCCACTCAAGGATGCTGCTACAGATGCCAAGTCTTCAACAGAAGCCCCTGAAGCCTTAGCGGCTTTTGCAAGGTTTGAGCCCATTTCTTCGGCAAAATCAAATTTACCCGTAATTTCACCGATTTTTGAAACCCCGTTCAGGATTTCGTTGGCGGCAACACCTGTCTCGACCGCCGTCTTATGCAGCGATTCGCGGAACACCTTCGTGTCCGCGTCGCTTTTCTTTGCGGCAAAGCCGTAATACATGAGCGATTCGGAGAGGTCGCCCACGTTCTTGATGGCCATGCCAAGCCCACCGCCAAGAACCAACGAATTGAATGGCGTAACCATGCGGTCGGCAAGCCCCTTGAGAGAACTGCCTACACGAGCAATACTTGCACGGGCGCGAGCGCCAAAGCTGTTAATCGCGGCAGATGATTGTTTCAAGCCGTTTTGAAGCTTAGTCGGGTCAGCACCAATTCTTATCGAAACGTCAGCCAATGCTCTGCCATCCTTTATCGTTGTCGGCCAAATAGCCCTTCATCGCGAAGACGAGGAGCCATTGGGCGTCGTTTAGTTCTCTTGCGGGGCAACCAAAATACGCAGAAGCTTCCAAGCTACAGGCAAGCTTAAGACTTTCGAGCGAATCTGGTCCGGTTTTTTTTTGAGAGTTTCCTTGAGCTGTTCAAATTCTTCGTCCGTGAGCTTTTCCAAGTTCGGATCATTCTCGTCGGAGAAGGCATTGTAAGCATCGCACAAGGCTTTCAGTTCATCATTGGTACACAAGGTTCGCATGTGCTCGGCACTGCGGAAAATAGGCTTTCCCGTTTCAGGGTCGGAAAAAGCCCGCCACATACCGTGTACAGCTTCCTGTTCGCGGTAATCTGCCAAGTTCTGCATCCCGATTTCAAGTCCGTCACGCTTGAACTCTTGCTGGTTATCGACCTTAGCCTTGCGGGCTTCGGAAACCGTCAAGAGCCTCATGCGAACATTCACGCCAGGAATGCCAGGCCATTCGATATCCTTGAATACATCGTGCGAGGCCTTGATTTGGTCGATAATCGCAGATTCAGCGGCATCGGCCTTTTCGGCGGCATCGTGAGCATCTCGGATTTTATCAGACAAGCCGCTCATAATTACGTACGACCTGCTGCATAGAAGTCAAGCTGGGATTCCTTGGCAGTTTTGCCATCCACTTCGTTCGGGGTGGACTTGAGAAGATGAACGCCGGTATAGGTGACCTTGTTACCGCCAACATAGTTGACAATGAAAGTCCAACCCTTGTCGTTTTTATCTTCTTCCTTGACCCAATCCAAGTCCGCACCGGACTTCGGGAGGTAAGTAAGCGAGAAGTTGTACTTTTTCGGAACCTTGATGAAATCTTCGCCACCAAAGTATTCTACAGTCTGGGCAACTTCGATTTCACCTTCCTTGAACTTCGAGAAGTCGGTGATTTCAGAGCCGTCTTTAATGAGAGAAAATGAAGAAATTCTCATGGTTTACTCCTTAAAGATAAAGGTCGATGGTGTTGTAAATCTGGTTGAGGCCAGGCACAACAGGTGCAGGGATTTGGCAGAGCATACGGCCCGGTACCTTCTTCGATTCCTGCGTGATGAACTGATCTGCGTATTCGTCGATGTAACGCAAGATTTCTTCATCTTCAAGGTCCTTGGCCACCTTCTTGTTTTCTTCATTGATGGAGTCTGCAAGGAGTGCGTGGATGACCTTGTTCTTGAACTTCGACTTATGCGTGGAAAGAAGTGCATCGCGGAAGTAATCGAGCGAGGCGATAACGCCTGTATCAACGAGCTTTTCAAAGCGAACACCGCCATTATTGCTCTTCGTGGTTACTGCACGAACGATGCAAAGCTGGCTATCTTCTTCCACCAACGGAATAACACCTGCGTAAAGCAAATCATCTTGTTCTTCACCACTCCATTTGTCTTCGACATCGGGGATTGCAAGCCCCGGAATGGCAACGCCGTTCATCGGCACGTTCGGCTTAGAGTTGCTTGCGAAAATTGCACCGAGACCCGCTGCAATTTCCCACGCGGTAGCGTTCAACTTGTTTTTGGCTGCCGCAATGTGTACGCGTTCGTAGTTCTGTGCCTTAGCTGCGTTGACCGCGTTAGTTGCTGCACCACGAACGAGAGTCGTTCCGTCCATCGTCGGTGTGGCGATCATTGCGCATACGGCTCGCTGACCACGCTGTTCAAGCGGTGCGGCTGCAGAATCAAGGTGCGTTTTGAGGTAGCCCAAGTTGGTAGCGTCGTACACCGGGCTTACGATGATGTGGAATCGTTCCGGGAATGCGGCAGCAAGGGCCGTTTCGAGGCTTACAGTGCCAACGCCTGCAGTCGTGGTAGTCGAGCCTGCGGTAATCCCTTCGGCTTCGGATGCCCCAGAGACATTCAAACCGCCAGCACTTGCGGAGATGTAAGCGCCCTTACACTTTGCCGTGAGAACCACTTCGCCCGTCGGGGTAGTATCGTCCAAGGTAGCGACTGCGGTAAACGGAGCGTCAGGCGTGTTATTGATGACATTCGCAAGTTCTACAGCAATCGAACCCGGTTCGTCATTCTTGGCAACGCCAGCGGCGTATTCAACACCGTTGCAAATCACGCTCACCAAACCTGCCTTGGTCGCGGTTCCGCTAAAGGTAAACGCCCAAGAGGCGGCAGAACCCGTTACGGTTGCATGGCGCAAGAGCGTAATCTGGGCATACTTCCAAGCCTTCTTAGCAGCCTTGTACATCTGCATAAGAACGGAACCCGAACCGGCAAGCGCAATAGCTTCCTGTTCGTTGGAGACTTCCGTCGGCTTGCAAGCAGCAAGAGACCCCTCAGAAGACACGTCGCCAACAAGCAACACTTTCTGAATGTTGGCGGGGAGACCGTTCGGGCCGGCATAGTAGTTGTAGCCCGTGTAAGAGCCCGGAATCATCGTTTCCGGAATGTTAGAGTTCAGGTTCATTGTTTACCTCTTTGTAAATCACTTCGCCCTCGACAAGAGTCTCGTTATCAGGAGTTTCACTCTTGAACGTAGAGCAGATAGAAAGCAGTTCCCTGTAGTTTTGTTCAGCGGACTCGGGTACAACCGTGAACTGCGTCGTAAATTCAATTTCAACCACCATGCAGGCAACAGCCACGTGCTCTGCGGTGGTCACTTCACGCCAGTTGCCTACAGTCAAAGGTTCCATGTCAAGCCCCAAATCATTCTTGTGGAGCTTGTCGATGACGTAGCGAACAGCCGGGTGTGCCAGCTTGCGGCGTTCTTCCTCGTTCGCGACGTTCTTGAACACGAGCGAGACGACAATCTTTGCCTTTTCCTCGACTTCGCCGCTATTGTCCATCGCGGTATATTCACCCGAAACAACTGCACACGCAAGACCCGGGCGGGAAAGGGCTGAAATGTTATGCGACACGTCAATCGCCTTGAAGTTCATGGGCGTATTGTCATCGCGTAAAAGGTCCTTGATAGCCTTTTCAATCACGTAGTCATTCGTTACGGCTACAGGCATCAGAACCTCATGGAGCTAAGCGAAAACATGGCGGGCCCCCCATCGACCTTGGAGGCAACGGAAAAGCCCGTTTCGGTAACAGGTTCATCAGGAGCAACCCCGATGTCCTGCTGGCCATCGGCAATGCGGATGAGCAACTTGATGGCGTTATCGTAGCGGAGCTTCATACCTTCAGTGATATTCAGTTCCGTTACGCGTTCATACAGGTTGTAGATGGTAAGGTCAACGCAGACCATACGCAACACTTCCGGGACACTCTGGAACGGACGCGGGAAACGCTTTCTCACGTAAGAGTCAATAAGCGTTGAACTTTCCTTGATGGCCTTTTCAACGATATTGACCTTTACCTCTCCAGTCGCGTTCGGTGTAAGGTCATCGGTGACCTCGACCAAACGAGCATTGGGAACATGCCCTTGAATGTCCTCGTAAGTGCAGTAGTTCATTGTTAGCCCTGGGTGGATTTAACGACATTCTTCAAGATGAAGCCTGCATCCTTGCCGACAACGACTTCGGTCTGATAGAAGCCGGCCTTGATGACTTCGGCACCCTTGAGACCAACCTTTTCGTCTTCGACAATCGATGCATTGCGTTCGCCAACCTGTGCGGTCATACCCCAAGCAATGCCTTCCTTGAGGTTGGAAAGCGGTTCGGAGTAGTGCGCCCAAATGTTATTACCCCAGCAACGAGCAAGAGTCGGATTCTTGGCGTTCTTGGTCGTATTCACGCGGGCTTCGCCAACGAGAATCTGGTCAACTTCGAACAAGTCCATAATTTGCTGGCGAGTTGCAACGCCTGCACCGTTGGAGTTCGGATAGACTGCACGGAGAATGTTCGGGTCGGTGCGGAGCTTTGCCCACACAAAGGCGTTCATACCGATGATATTCGGACGAGCGAGCGGCTTTTCGAGGTATTCGAGGAGCACTTCGACGATGTTGAAACCGTCTGCACCGATACCCTGAGCAGCTTCGTAGGTGTGAGAAAGGCCAGTGCCATAATTGGAAGTGTTCTGAACAGTGTCTGCAACACGCATTTCACGACCGAGCAATACCTGATTCATCAAGTATTCAAGGTGAGTGTTTACAAAGCGTTCCTTGTTCTTGATCTGGTCGATATCTTCCTTCGGCACGATATCCTGCAAGCCATGAGCCACGCAAGCACCCGTTCTTTCTTCACCGGACAAGTGGATAATGTTCGGTTCAGAAGTGCGACCCACGCGAGTTTCAGGAGCGGTAAAAGCGTCGCCCTTGGTGCGTTCGTAATACTTAAACGCAAGTTCCGGGCCATCAAGCACCTTAATCGGCATCACCTGATCGGCAATGAGCTTCTTGTTCTGGTAAGCCGCAACAATGCCGGTCTGCTGTTCACCAATCGGCAAGAGCAAGCCAGCGGCAAGATAGCCACCGTCTGCACCGAAGAGGTTTGCGACAATCTGCGGAACGCCGCAGGCGGTAAGCGTGTCGGCACCAGCAATGGTGCTCAGAACACACACGAGGGAAATGAGCATGAGAGCGTATTTGGTAATCTTCTTCATGTTGTTGTCCTTGTTAAAGTTTAACCGGCTGCGGTCTTGCCAGCGTAACCAAAAGCAACCGTGATAAGGTCGCCCGAAGCACCCGCCGTGAGTGCAACGCCATAAGTTTCGGTGGATGCCCCAGCTGCAACAGCCTTGCCGTTGGCATCGCAAGCGATACGGTCACCGACCGCAATCGTGCCACCAGCGAGAACCTTCACATTGCCGCTAGTCTGCACGACGATATTCGAGCCACTAGCAGTGTCTTCGTCACCGCTTACACCGAGAACAGCGGCACCAGCGGTGCCCTTCTTAACCTTGTCCGTGTCGGTTCCTGCCTTAACGAAAAGGTTCTTGCCAATGGCTTCTTCGGCCTTGAAAGTCGTTTCGTTGGTGGCAGCACCCTTTTCAAGCTTGATACGCACCACATCGCCATCAGCGGTAGCAGAATCGAGAGCTACAGCCACATAGGCATCACCTGCAGAAGCGGCGACAGCCTTGCCGTTACTACCAACCTTGAGCTTTGCGCCCACGGCAAAAGCACCACCAGCGGTGACTTCTGCGATACCGTCAAACTGCACATCCTGACGTGCACCCTGTACTGCATCCAGTTCGTAGCTCACGCCAACGGCATCACCACCAGCGGAAGCAAGTGCAACGGAACCTTCGGTTGCGCCCAAAGAGACGAAGCGGAAGGCGGGAACGGCAGTAGATGCCGTGAAATTGAGGACATTACCCTTCATTTGGGACTCCTTTTTTGTTAATTCTTGTCGCGGAAGCATTCTTCCGCAGCTTCGGCGAACGAAAGCGTTCTGCCCTTGGATTCTTCTTCGGCCTTGTACTTGGCGATTACTTCACCGGCAGGCACCTTCTTTACTCCGGAGAGCTTTGGCGATTCGCCAAACTCCACAATCTTCGGGAGCGCAGCGACAGTATCTGCAAGCACATCGGCAACATTCACGCGGTCATCGCCTTCTCCAAAGCAACCTTCGCCATCGACCGGCACTTCCTGGCATACTCCAAAGACCTTCATCAGGTTATCCTTGAGCACCTGATTACAGCGGCCATCGGCAATAGCCTTGTCCAAAGTCTCGGAGAACGCAGCCCCGGCACGCAGACGCTCTGCTGCAAGCTTGTCAGCCTTAAGGGCGTCGTTTTCGGCCTTGAGTGCCGCGTTCTCTTCGCTCAACCGCGCCGCTTCGCTAGAATGGCCTTCCGGGATAGATGCGGTCGGCTCGTCGTGAGGGGGCGTTGTAGGCTGAGGATCCTGCACCCCGTTCTCCAGCGGAGCAGAATCAGTAGTTTCGTCATGATCGCCAAAGGAACTCTGTGCGTCCTTCGCAGCCGTAGCCTGAACAGGCGGGGTCTGCTTCGGGAAATCCTTGGCATCCTTGAGAATGCTTTCGGCATCCTCGACATCTTTTACCACGTATTCCGGGAAAACCTTGTCGGCAGCTTCGATGCCTTCCTTTTCAATCAGCTGTTCGCGCTGGCTCCTGAACATGCGTCCAAGCGCACTGAAGCGATATACAAGTCGTTCAAACACGGATGCAGGCACAAGCCTATCCCACGAAAACGATTCCGCGAACATGCACACATCCTGTTCGTTCACGCCCTTGTCCGCTTCGGCAAACATGCCCTCGCCAAAGCAGAGCGGGGCCATGCCCTTCATTGCAGGGGCGTGAGCGCCCAAAGCTCCGAGGTGTCGAAGTCCCTTTTTCAAGTTGCTGTAAACGGACGCTGAAAGGTACTTGAAGCCGCCTTTTTTCACCTCTTCGGCAAAGTCGTTGCTCACGTCGTCGAGCTTCACCTTGAGCACGTTGTCTTCCACCTTGGAATCGACAATGGAGCCTACGCGCGGATCATCGACTTTCGGGTGACCCTTGACGAGCGGCGGCTGGTAACCGGCCTTGAGCTGTTCGTGGATACCTTCGTTCAAATCTTCAAGGTCCGCTTCGCTGAAGTCGTGTTCCTTGCCAGCCATGTCAGTGACCTTGCCGACCTTGAACGCTTCGACCCACGGTTCCTTGAGTTCATCGGATTTCAAAAGTTTCTTGTCTTTCATGGCTTCAAAGTTACAAGCGAAAAACCGAAAGAGGGAATGACAGTGGCATGCCCTAAGTCACGGGCTTACAAGTAAGTTTGTTGCGAGGCACTCTATGAACAATACTTTTTGGACTGAAGCTTTGAAGCAATTTGGAATAAGCGCAATTTTCGCGGCGATGCTCGCCATTTTTTACACGAATGAAACCGCAAAATGGGAGAAGGCTCAAGCCGTCGAGAACACGCGCTGGGAAACGCTTTTCCAAAAGTACACCGAAGAACAGAGACAGTCCATGGAAGCCATTCGCGCCTGTTGCATGGAACATAACGGGAGAATAAAATGAGCAAGGCAGAACTCAAGCCCCGCGCAAAGGAACTCTACACCATCCATCAAATGAGCCTGGCAGATATCAGCCGGGCTATTAACGTTTCTACCCGCACGCTACAGACCTGGAAATCCGAAGACCATTGGGATGAAGCCCGTGTCGCCATAAGCGGCAGCGAAAACAACTTCCACGCAACGCTCTTCGAACTGGGCGAAGTCATGGTCCGCAAAATCAAGCAGGACGAACTCGACGGCGTGAAGGTTGCCCCCGAACGCTACACCGCGCTCCAGCGCATTATCGACGCGGCAGAACACGCCCGCAAGTACGAGGCCGTAGCCCCGAAGCAGAACAAGTCCGACCTCTCCCCGGAAGAACGCGCCAAGAAGGCGCTTGACGCCATCAAGAAAGAACTGGGTGTAGCGTAATGGCCTCGTTGACCGAATTCTTTTTTCCTTATCAAAAGCGTTGGCTAGCCGACAAGTCGAAAGTCAAGATTTTCGAAAAATCTCGCCGTATCGGTGGAACTTGGGTGCAGAGCTTTGAAGACGTGCAGGACTGCATCGAACAGCCCGGACTCAAGGTCTTTTTCAGCTCAGCTGACATGACCGCAGCAGCCGAATACATCGACTATTGCGAATCGTGGATCCAAAAGCTCAACGCCATCGCCAAGGCTCTCGCAGAAATCAACTCCGAAGACATCGAGGACTGCGAATTTGCCGACGAAGACAAGGGTATCAAGAGCAAGATTATCGAGTTCAACAATGGCTCCAAAATCTACGTGCTCTCCAGCAACCCCAAAGCATTCCGCTCCAAAGGCGGTAAAATCGTGTGGGACGAAGCCGCCCACCACGAAAATGACCAGAAGATGTGGGCAGCCGCAAAGCCCGCCGCCATGTGGGGCTATCCCATCCGCATCCTGTCAACCCACAACGGCGTAAACTCGCTCTTCTACAAGCTCATCGAGAAGTGCAAAAAAGGTGAACTTGACTACAGCGTGCACACCGTGCCAATCCAGCTCGCAGTAGAGGAAGGCGTTGCCGACCGCATCTGCGGTAAGAAACTCTCCAGGAAAGAACGCGAAGCGTGGCTGGAGCAGGAACACAAGGGATGCCTTACCGAAGCCATTTGGCAAGAGGAATACTGCTGTAATCCGCAAGACGAGTCCACGTCGATGATCGGCTATGACCTCATTCACAGCTGCGAACGCCAAGGCATCCTTGGTCTTGAAAAGGCTAAAGGTCCGCTCTACCTCGGTTGCGACGTAGCCCGCCACCGTCACCTCTATGTCATCTATGTATTCGAAGATGTCTGCGACCAGCTTGTTTGCCGAGCGGTCGAAGCTTACCAGAAAAAGAAGTGGAGCTACCTTGAAGAAAAACTCTACAAGTTCCTCAAGCTTCCGAACCTCGTGCGTGCCTGTATCGACCGCACTGGGCTTGGCGACCAGTTCACCGAAAGAGCTCAAGAGAAGTTCGGCTCGGTAAAGGTCGAAGGCGTACTTTTCACGAACACGGTAAAGGCTGACCTCGCCATCAGTCTTTTGCAAGCATTCGAAGACCAGAAACTCATCATCGAAAAATGCCCGAAGTTTCCGGGCGTTGACGGACGCGAAGAGGACAAACAGGCCGAAAGCATCCACGCCGTCAAAAAGATTGTCACAAGTGCCGGGAATGTCCGTTACGACGCTGAAAGCACCGAGAAGGGCCACGGCGACTTCTTCTGGGGAGCGGCTTTGGCATACCACGCAAAATCAGCGAACGCGGCAGGCCCGATATTCGTGCAAACGGCAAACCCGTTCAAGGGGCAAAACGTGGATTTAAGCAGCTTTTAAAAAATCGCACAGAAAGGCCCTTTTAAGCCTTTTTTCTGAAAACCCTAGCAAGTGGACAACGAACTTTAAAAAATCATTTTTCAACGAATTTGAACGGCGATTCAACGAGATTAGAAACAGACCGAGGACTGCATGAGCAAAAAGAACAAAAATAACCAGAACGAGACCCAAAACAAGCGCGAATTGCAGCTTGCAAAGGAAGTCGCCACCCGGAATGTCGCCGAGTATATCACCGGGCTCGACTACTTGCCAAACCCCGATACAATCCTCAAGGCTCAGGGCGGCAACATCAAGGTCTATCGCGAAATGATAGACGCTCACCTTGACGCTGTGAAAAATAAGCGCTTTGCCGCCATCACGAGCCGTGCATGGACAATCGACGGCAGCAAGGGCGACCAGAACAAGGCAAAGTTTGTCGAGGAATACCTCTGGAACATCGACCTCCGCAACACGATTTCGCAGATGCTCGAAGCAATCGGCTTCGGCTACGCAGTGCATGAAATCGTGTGGGATGCAGTCGCGACCGACTTGGGCGTGCTCATATTGCCCACAGCCATCAAGGACCGCAAGCAGGAATGGTTCAAGTTCGACAGCGATAGCAAGCTCCTCTTGCAGACGAAGGACGGCACCCGCCAAGAAATGCCCGCCCGCAAGTTCCTCGTCACTCGCAACCGCCCGACAACCGCGAACCCATACGGAAACGCCACCTACTCCCGCTGCTTCTGGCCTCTCGCGTTCAAGAAAGGCGGTCTCAAGTTCTGGATGCTCTTTGTCGAGAAGTACGGCATGCCAAAGGCAATCGGCAAAGTGCCGCCAACGGCAACCGATGCCGAACAGCAACAGTTCCTGAAAATGCTCGCAGGGCTTATCCGCGATGCAGTCGCAGTCATCCCGCAGACCGGCTCCGTGGAACTTCTGGAAACTCGCCTGAGCGGCACAAACCCGCACTCCGAAATCATCGCATGGGCCGACAAGGCCATGTCCAAGGCTTGGCTTGGAGAAACCCTCACCACCGAACAGACGAGCTCGGGCGGCACACAGGCTATGGCTACCGTACACAACGACGTGCGCGCAGACCTAGCCCTTGACGATGCCGCAATGGTAGAATCCAGCATCAACCAGCTCATCCGCTGGATCTACGAAATCAACTGGCCGAATGAAAAAGAAATCCCGTGGATGAACATCATTCTCCCGGAAGATTTGCAGGAAGCCCGCCTCGAACGTGACGTGAAGCTCACGCAACTGGGAGTCAAGTTCAATGCCCAGTATATCACCGACATTTATGGCATCGACGAAAAGTATTTCGAGATGACCGAAGTGCAGCAAAGCGGCGCAATGTTTGCGGAAGGCCCCGAAAAGAAGCCGAAAGTTCGCAACGCAAGCCACGAACTCCGCAAGCAGGTGAACGCGTTCACCGAACACCTTGCAGACGAATGTGAAAAAATCGATTTCCTTGCACCCATCCGCGAACTCGTAGAAAACGCAAAAAGCCTCGAAGAAGTCCGCGACAAGCTTATAGGCTGCTACGGCGAAATGCCCATGGATAAAATAGCCGAAGAAATGGAACAGGCGTTCCTTGCCGCAGACCTCGCAGGCCGTTTCTCCATTCTCAAAAAAGCAGGCGTAATCGATGGCTAAGGAAATCGCTTTCAAGCAGGGGGCTTATGATGAAGCCGTAAAGTTCTTTCAGGACAAATTGAGGGTTCTCCCTACAAAAAAATGGGATGACATCAAGGGCGCTATGCATGTTCGAGCTTTTACAGTTGCAGGATGCATGCAAGAAGATATCCTGCGCGATTTCAGAAGTGCTGTAAATGCTGCCATCGAGAAGGGCGAATCCTTGCAAGACTTCCGCGACCGCTTTTACAATATCGCAAGCAAGTGGCGTGAATCAGACCCTAGCTTTGACGAAAAGATGAAAAAGCCGAAATACGGTGCATGGCGTTCGAAAGTCATTTACCAAACAAATATGCTAACCTGTACTGCTGCCGCTCAAGAAGCCCAAGCCAGAGCAATGCCTGATGTTTTCACCCACGCAAAGTATGTCTGCATGATGATGCCCACAAGCCGCGATGAACACAAGGCGTGGAACGGCACGGTGCTCCCTGTAAACGACCCGTGGTGGGAAAAGCATAGCCCGCCCAACGGCTTCGGCTGCATGTGCGAAAAGGAGTTCATCAGCAAGTACGAAATGAAAGCAGGGCTTGAAAAAGAAACGAAAGCCCCGACACCTGCAAACGACACCACCAACATCGGCGAAAATTGGGACTACAGCATAGGCGATGCCGATATGGGCGTCACAGGAACAACATGGGAAAAGTACAAGGATGTTCCACAGGAAGGCGTCTGGAAGCCCGACTCATTCGAGTTGCCTAAAAATTTTAAGCCTATTCCAATGCCTCAATATAACGAACAAGTTGACAATATAACAGACTTCTGCACGAACTTTGAATCGGCATTGAAGGAATCCTTTGACGGAAAGAAAGATGCTCGGTTTTTCAAAGGTGGGGCTGTCTTGATGAAGAAAGTCAACGAAATGACCTATCCCTTGGTTATCGATTACAAGGAATTTGGAAAACATCTGATGCTGCACCCCGAAAGATCGAAGTTCATCAATATGTTTGCAGCAACTTTAAGCAACCCAACTGATTTTAGAGTTTCCTTCCAACAGCAGCCAAATAGGCATGAAGTATCGCTTAACGCTATTTTTTACGGAGTTTTCAATGAAAAAAAAGGATCAAAAAACAAGAATATCGTTTTTGTTTTTAGAGCATATAAACACAAACTCACTGCGTGGACCGCATACAGAGATGACTGTAAAAAAATAAAAGTAGATGGAAAAAGTTTTTTATGAAAATATATCCATTGGTCATCCATGTATGCCATAGGAGTCCCCCGGCTTCATTCCGACATGGCGGTCCAACCGAGAGATATCCATAATATACCATTTTTCACAAGGAAAGTCAA
>Ga0265298_10003135_pt1 | contig 22234 bp, 34 predicted proteins | sample AusTroGonzalo_MG_3_FD_193486 | JGI IMG/M metagenome (GOLD analysis project Ga0265298, IMG submission 193486) | Bovine rumen microbial communities from tropical cattle in Woodstock, Queensland, Australia - Gonzalo_01 | ecosystem: Host-associated > Mammals > Digestive system > Stomach > Rumen ...
AGCCTTACGGCCATAGCCAGCTCTTCGGCGTACAAGATAGCGTTGTCCATCAGTCCTCCCCCATCATGCTTTCCAGTTCCTCTTCCGTCACCCCCTGCACGTTCTCCACGTTCATCGTCGGGTCATCAATTGCGGACAGCTCGACACACGTCAATGCCGCAGCGTCAGCGATGTCTGTCGACATATTCAATATCGTCCTCAACTCATCCTTCGGCGTAAGCAACAGCCTTCTTTGGCTATTCATTATCCATTGGATTGTACATAGCTGTTTCTTGAGTTCCGGAGTAAGGTCAAAGCCATCCACGCAAAGACCGTGCTGAATCTTTGCTACAAGATTGAAAAACATTTCTGCACGGACGTTTGCGTACTTTTCCTTGTTTTCCTCGGAAGGAGATCTTGCAAAGTTTACCTGTTCGCACGGAATCTCGTACTTGAGGATGTTGTACTCGTAATCGCTGAACGCCATGTCCATGTTCAGCTTGTCAATCTTGCATTCCTTGTTGGACTTGCGGATCATCGCGACGCATTGTTCGTGGTTGATTCCGTTGAGTTTCCACATTTCAAGCACCTGGTTTCCCTTGCGCTTGAAGAATGCCGTTGCGTCTCGTTCCACACCCTCTCCGCAGTCCAGACCAGCGACGACCATTTCGTCGGCAGAGATGGCAGGATACTTCGGGAACTCGTCAAGGTGTATGATGGCGGCAGCTATGGAATTTTCAAGGATTTCGCCTAGAACCTGCTGGCGGTACATAGGAGAACCTTCTACATACCTTTCCTTCAGTCTCCTCTTATACTCTTCCGTCGTAAACGCATTATCGAGAGAACTTGCGCGGATAACGCAGTCGGGGTTCTTCTTGCACATATCGGCAAACCATGGCTCCGGCTGGTCCTTGTTAGGGCTTGAGAGGTATCTTTCCCACGGGACTATTCCTTTTCCTCTGTTTCTGTCCGTTGCGTTGTCACGCATTTCAAGGCATATTCTGCTGGCCTCATCAAACACAACCCCGTCGTATTCTGTAAAGCCAAGAATGCCGGAAGGGTTCTCGTCAGTACCGCCATCGCAGCAAGCCTCGCCAAAATCGGGTGGCATTCCGATATGCCCTTCCGTCTTGTTGTAATACTTGGAAGGGTCATAGTCAGGAAGAACCGTCATCAATATCTTGATTATGTCCCTGTAAAGCACCATCTTGAGGGCTTTCGAGTTCTGCGCTATGGCAAGCATACGCCATCCGTCAAGCATCTTCAGCACTACGGCCCACGCTGCAGCTCGTGTCTTTCCAGCGCCGACGCCAGTCTGCAGGATCAAAAGTGGGTCGTTTTGCCTTTCAATGAAGTCAAGCTGAAAATCGCTCATCGGGGCGTCTATTCCGAAGAATTCCGGCGAATCGTTTTCCTCCGGTTCCCATTCGGGGTCAGTCCAGCGCCATTTGACAAGTCCCTTACTTGGCATCTTCCGGCCTGGCCCTTCTAAAGTTTATTACGATGTTACGCTTCTGCTGAACAGAGCCGGAAAGTTCAACCTTCTGCTTTCTGTTTGCGGCATCCTCGGAGCTTCCATCGTCGAAGCCGGCCTTTTCCATCGCCTTCAGCAATAGCTCGCCCTTTTTCCATTGCTTGTGGTCGATAGCGTCAAAGAATTCTACCGGAATATTGTACGCTTTTGCCGCAATTACAAAGTTCCGATGTTCTTCCGCCTTGAGAGTCCTCAACGAAGCGGATTTTTTTGCCCCTTTCTCGCTTTCTTCTTGCGTGAAAGTATGGATTTTAGAGCCGAAATTGTCTAATTTCGACTTTTTCGTCTTTTTTTGCTTTTGAGGGCTGTCTTGAGGGTTGGAAGCCATAGGCGCCTCACTTTTCCTTGAGGTCCTGGCGGAGTTCCCATATTTCGCACAGAACGGCACGCAGGAGCGTGCAAACGCTCAAGGGGTAGTCCTTGTATGGGTTGACCCTCTTTTCGGCCTGTGCGGCCTTCTTTACGTTGATTTCTGGTTTTAATTCGGCTTTCGGGGCAATCAAGATTGCCTCCGCCGTACCTTTTCTCGCCATAAAGCCTCCCAGTTTACGCGAAATTGATACACTTGATACAGTTGTGTATTTTTAATATAATCAAAACTGCAAAAAAAAGCAATAGATAAAAACGAAAAAAGACGGATTTTAACCCGTCTTTCTGCAAAAATCATACAAAATGTTGAGTTTAAGCCGGAAATATGCACGTAAGCGCATACGGCGCATAGAATTTTACGGCGTGCGGGACACATCCCGCCGTTGGCTCCAGTCATGGAACGTTCGCCACGCTTTAGCGTCGCCGTATGTCTAAAAAATCCCGATTTTTATACACAACACCCATCGAGAGCCTCGCGCGCGCGTTATGCCCCCATAGGGAATACTTCTTACTTACACATAATGGTTAAATGAAAGATAATGGTAATGTTTACTTATTACTTCTAACTGATAACTACTAACTATAGTAAGGTTTGGTTTCAGTTTGCTTTCGGTTTGGTTTCAAATTAAAAGCAAACAAAAAGCTATTTGGTTTCAGTTTGCTTTTTTATTTTCAAGCCGTCCAGCGCGTCGAGAATTCGCCGCAAGCCTTCCGTGACGATCTCCAGCGGGTCGGACGCGCCTACGTTCTTGAGCAATCCAGCCCGGACGGCCTCGGCCACGTCTTCGCCGAAAGCCTCCTCCAGTTTCATCCCGTTCTTCAACAGTACGGCGAGTTTCTCAAGGGACAGGCCGCTCTTGCCGCTCAAATAGAGGCTCACGACGCTATCCGAGCATTCCAGGAGCTGCGCCAGTTGCTTGTTGTTCAGGTTCATGCGCGACTTGTAGGCCGTCAGACCTTCGACTAGGTTCATAAAATACCGCCTGTTCCGTGGTTTTTCGGGAAAATTTAGCAATATCAAAATTTTTTTGAACTTTTTTTTAAAAAAGTATTGACAAATTGAGAAATACAAAGTATATTTTGAGTATTGAAATAAGAATTTGAGTAACACTCAATCAAAAGGAAGAAAAATGGCTGAATATAAACAGGTTAGCGTAACGCCGCAGACCGCCGCCAAAATCGACGAGCTGAAAACGCGCTACGCGGAAAAGGGAACTCCGATGCAGGCGCCGACGATTGTCGGACTCGCAATCAACAAACTCTCCAAGGACTTGAAGTAAACCTATGGCCGATTCTATCTGGTGGACAAAGATGCTCCACAAGGAAGATTTCTGCGAGCATTTCTGCGAAATGTCCGACAAGGAAATTGTCGACGACATCCGCAAGTCCATCGCGTCCTTCATGAAGCAGCGCGAAGAAGGCGAGGATTTCGGCGCAAAGATGGTACACAAGGCGAAGCTCCGCATCGATGCCGTCCATGACGTAAGGTCGGACGCAGGAAAGCAGGGCGGACGCCCGCGCAAGGAAGAACCGGGTGCGGTGGCTATTGACTCCAGTAAGGGTAAGAAATCTGCACAAGCCGGCAGCCATAAGGCCGGCAACGCCATCGCACCCTTTCCCGCCGCGAATGCGGATGAACCAGTCGTGATGAACCTCGCCTATTCCGGCGAATTCGGAAACGTGAGGCTCACCCAGCAGGAATATTCCGAACTCTGCATCCGTTTCGGCAACAAGCGCGCCCTAGACCGCGCAATAGACTCGCTGTCTTGCCAGATAGAGAACGGCGAGAAGGACCCGAAAAGCCACTACGCCGAACTAGTCAAATGGGCCACGTACCGCGACGACATGGACGAGAAGAATGAGCTGGAAGACTCCAAGCCCAAGATGACGAACATGGAAAAATCGTGGATTTCCGCGATGAAGAAAGTGGGGATTATGCAATGATCGACGAACGCACCGTAAATGCAATCTCGGCAGAACTTTCAATCGCTTACATGGCCGCACACAGGACCGTCCCGGAATCATCTCTCCAGGTCATCGCCGCGTCGATTGCGGACGCCGTTCCGGCAATTACCGCAGACAACGCCCACGAGGTCTTCAAGCGCGCCATGCAGGTCGAGGCCATCCCGACAGTCCCGACCCTTACGGACGCGGCAAAGAACTACATGGCCGAGAGCTACCCGCAGACAGGCGCCCCAGCGCTGGAGTACAAGGACCCACGCGCCGCATGGCTCCCGAAGACTTGGGTGGAACAGCTCAAGAACATGATGAAGGCTATCAGCAACCTCTGCGCCGCCATTTCCGACGCCGAGTACATGGAATTCTGCAAGGCGCATATAACGCACAAGGTCGGAGACCATTGGGAATACGTGAACCTAGCAAGGGCGAAGGAATTTGACCGACCCAAGAAGGCCATGCTCCAGGAACTTTACTGCAAGTACTGGCGCAACCTTCCGATGGCGCATGGATTCCCCGCAAACGCGCAACTCAACCACGGGCTTACACCGCCTACCGTTCCCGAATTCCGCGAAATGCTCCGATTGGAAGCGGAACGCGCAGCGGCTGAATTTTAACAAGCAAGGAGAAAAACCATGAACGATAAAATCGAGTTCAACGAGTACAAAGACCCCGCATACTGGCTCAAGCGCCGCGCACGCCGTGCATTCATCGAGGCTGTCGCACCGGCCGCAATCGTCGTCGGCACGCTCGTGGCGTTCCTCATCCTCGGATACATCGAGGTAGGGCGGTAATGACGCTATCGCACCCACGATACAACGAGTATGCAACCTGTTACCGCTGCGGGCTGAAGAAATACTGCAACATCAACGAGGAACAGGAATTCATCTGCTACTCGTGCGACAACGGCAATTTCAAGGGACTGAAGAAAATCAACAAGGACAAGCAACAATGACAACGCTGAAAGACATCAACATCATCCGCGAGGCTCACGAACGAGCCGCCGAGCGCTACAACCGCCGCTGCCGCCGCCTGGTGGCCCTATACATTGCAGGGCGCAAGGTTGACGACCACGTGATCCTGCTCCGCACCGACGAGCGCCGCCTCGCCTACGAATCCACGCTCAAGGACATGGACTACGTGATGGAATTCCAGGCGCAGATGGCAAGCATGGAACCTGTCAACAACTGACACAACTTATCAACAATCAACGGAGACAAGACAATGGAACAGAACAGCAACGCGGTGGCGACCGTCACCGAACAGAGCCAAATCACGGCGAAACTCCTCAACGACTACCTCAACACAATCACGGACAAGCTCACGAACGCGCAGCGCGACCAGTTCATCGCCGTCGCTTCCGCTTTCGGGCTTAACCCCTTCAAGCGTGAAATCTACGCCACCACCTACAAGAACAAGGACGGCGGCACCGTCATGAGCATCGTCACCGGCTACGAGGTGTACCTGAAGCGCGCCGAAATGAACCCAAACTACAACGGATTCGAAACCGCTTTCGGGACGGCTAATGGCGACATGAGCTGCACCTGCAAGGTCTACCGCAAGGACCGCACGATGCCGGTCACGTCTACCGTGTGGATGAAGGAGTACAACACCAACCGATCTCTGTGGGCAAGCAAGCCTCGCATGATGCTCGAAAAGGTCGCCATCGCCACGGCATTCCGCCGAGCATTCCCGATGGACTTCGGCGGCATGCCCTACACAAATGACGAACTCCCCGAACACATGACCGGAGCCGACAAGCTGGAACAGCAGGGCTACACCGAAGTGCAGCAGGCGGCGCCCGTGGCGCAGGTAGAACAGCCGAAGGCCGCGAAGACCCAAGACGAGAAGGACGCCAACTGGATCGCCATGTGCGACGAGTTGCGCGAACGCAACCCGGAAATCTTCGACAACTACCTGAAGCAGCACAACGTGCCGGATCTCGCCGAAATCAAGGGCAGCAAGGACAGGCATAAGCTCTACACCGACATCAAGGCGACTATCGATTTCGCCGAAAAGGAGGCCGACAATGGCTAACGAAATCGTACTCACCACGCCCGCAGAACTGGGCTCCCTCGAACTCTCCAAGAGCGCCGTGAACGCCTTCCTCTTCGCGAAGAAGTACGCTGGCATCGAACTCGACGAGGAAACGCTCGCCGACGTGATTTCCCTCCGCAACGGCCTCAACCGTCCCATGCGCGAGCTGACGGAATTCCGCAAAGGTCTGGAAAAACTCTGCAAGGACATCAAGGAATATACCGAACACCTCTACAACCTCGGCACGCCAGAAGAACTCCCCGACGGCGAGGACGGCGTGAAGGTGAGCTGGAGCAAGCAGTCTTACACCTACGAGTGGGACGCATACGGCAGTTCCGTACAGGTCGTGAAGGACCTTGAAAGCAAGGGCATCTGCACTACCGACACGGCTCTTTGCGAACTCTCGGTTGACGCGGTAATCCGCGCGAGCGGTCTCACCAAGGAAAAGCTCATCGACATGTACCCCGACCAGATCGTGGCGAAGCCGAAGAAGCGGACATTGAGCATCAAGTAACAAGGAGCTAACAATGGCAAGCGTAAACAAGGTAATCATCGTCGGCAACATCGGCAAGGACCCGTTAGTGCGTTCGTTCAACAACGGCGGTAAGGTGGTGCAGTTCAGCGTGGCGACATCCAAGAAATACCGCGACGCGAACGGCGAGATGAAGGAAGATACCGCATGGCACAACATCCGCATCGCAGGCAAGAGCGCCGAGAGCTTCGAGAAGTGCGACGTCAAGAAGGGTACGCCCATCTATTTGGAAGGCGAACTGAATTACAAGACATGGAACGACAACGCCGGAATCCGCCACGACATGACCGAGATCGTCTGCTTCACGTTCCAGCTTCTCGGCAGCCGCCAGCAGGGCAACGGCAACGCGGCCCCGTCCTACGACTACGCGAACCCGCAGCAGCAGGAGCAGGCGAGCGCACCGATCGACGACGACCTTGATGGGCTCCCCTTCTAGCCGTGTCTCCGGCAGGGGTGAGCCGCAGCCCTTGAGAGAAAAGTGCGGCAATACGGCATATAGCACAATGGTTAGTGCAGCGGACTCATAACCGGCTGGTTGCAGGTTCGAATCCTGCCCCGCGCATAGAAAATCCTTGCGGAAACGATCAACTCCTTCTTCTTCTAAAAAACCTGATTACACCCGCAAGGTGGCCCCGCCGCATTTTAAACGTCTAACCCGTTTATTTCACTTATTACTTCAAACTTGCGGCGGGGTCTAAACATTAAGAACCGCACGTCATGACCAAACGATTGACGTGCATCCGTCCGGAGGCCATAACTTCGGGCGGACCGGTGGCGAGGCGGCTCATAGGTACTCCATTTACTTTACCGCCGGGCCTCTTCGGCGGCATACAAGCAACGGACAAGCTGGTGCCGACAAAGAATAGGTGCGCCACCGGATAGAATTTTTGAACGAAACGAGGAAAAATAAATGGGAATAACTGTACTTTCGCTTTTCGACGGCAAATATGGAGCCAGTTCCAACGGGGAAATAATCTCCTATGTTGGCAGGACAAAGAAACTTATCGGAAAGATTGGAAAATCTGGATATAGGATGGTTGTCCTGACAATCAACGGGAAAAAGCAATACCACAATGTCCATAGGATTATTGCAAAGGCTTTTATTCCCAACCCGAAAGGACTGCGTGAAGTGAACCACAAGGACGGAAACAAACTCAACAACGCCGTGTCAAACCTTGAATGGGTCAGCACTAGGGAAAATCAAATACACGCAAGAAACAATGGACTTGAAGGGTATAGCAAAATCAGTATGGAGATTGCCGAAATGATACGAAAAGACAATGGAAGTAATCGTGAACTTGCAAAAAAGTATGGGCTTAAAAAGACTGAAATAGGACTGATTCGTCAAAACAAAAGGTGGGTAGCATAATGGGAATAAGGGTGCTTTCATTGTTTGATGGGATGTCGTGCTGTCAGATCGCGCTCAAGGAACTCGGCATAAAGGTCGACAAATACTACGCCTCCGAGATCGACAAGCACGCGATTAAGCAGACGCTAATCAATTTCCCCGACACCATCCAACTCGGCAGCGTTACCGAGGTGGATGCTAGGAAACTCGGACACATTGACCTTTTGGCAGGGGGCTCGCCATGCACGAACTTCTCGTTCGCCGGACGCAGAAACGGAATGAACACCACCACGAACGAGGAGATATACACTCTCGAGCGATACCTCGAACTGAAGGAACAGGGCTTTGAGTTTGACGGCGAATCGTTCCTCTTCTGGGAATATATGAGGATTTTGGGAGAGGTGCGCGAAACTAACCCCAATGTGTTCTTTTTCCTCGAAAACGTGGAGATGGGCGACAAGTGGGAAACCGTGCTGACGAGGGCGATAGGCATCCCCGGAGTGCATATCAACTCCGCTTTGGTGAGTGCGCAGAACCGCCGCAGAATCTATTGGACTAACATCAAGACGAAGACCGAAGGATTTTTTAATTGGGTTGTGCCGGACATCCCACAGCCGGAGGACAGGGGCATAATGCTCGCCGACATCCTTGAGGACGAGGTGGACGCGAAGTATTACCTCAAGGACGAGACGGTGGACAAACTGCTTGCGAACGGGGTCAAGGGTGCGGAATAAATGCCTCTGTGAGCCTACTCGGCGGCACGGGGTATTCATCCCCCCCCCACCTCAAAACAAGGCTTCCTGCTTCATCCAGGGCTACTACAAGGGCTACGGCTCCAACACACACGAGAGGCAATATGTGCTCGAATACGAAGAAGTTGGCTGTGATTTATCCGGCAGTGTATTGTAAACAAATTGTTACCCCCCCCCCACAAGACGAACTGCATAACTGCGACGATTGACAAAGGATATGACGGATATGGCTCAAGAACCTGCATTTTGGAATACGAAGAAATCGATAATGGTGAACTTGGGTAGGGTGGGATACCCCCCCCCAACAATCCAGAAAGACCAAGACAAGACTATGTGCATAAGCCAAAGGTACGCGGCAAGTGGGATAATGAACGACAACGTGGTAACGACTGCAATAATGGAGTACGAAGAATATGAAGAGAGTGATGGTTGACTGCAACACCTGCAACACAGAGAACTTCGGGATTGATACCCCCCCCCCCGTCTTACAGACAAAGTAAAAGCGTTTACCTTGACTGCGAATGGATACCCCAGCGTGGACGGATTTACAAAAAGAACTTACTTGATTGAGTATGAAGAGATTGATTGTTAATACACATAAACTTAAAGCCCCCCCCCCTCAAATTATTCGGCAACAGCAGACAAAATCAAACTGCATTCCGAAGGGTTATGGACCGTGGACAATGTTGAACACTTGTTGCCAACTGACGATGATTATGGAATATGAAGAATGTGATTTGTGTAGCGAGTAGAGGGAGGAATCCCGAAAACCCGAATGACAGAAAGAGTCGCAGCAACGGAAGGTGGGTGCAGATGCTTGAGTCATTGGGGGGGGGCAAGACTAACAACCTCTCAACCGTGGAGAAGGACAACTGGATTTTGATTTATGAGGAATGTTAAGTGTTTTATAAAGCAATACCCGCACGGCTTCAACGATGGTTTCGAGTACGCGGACGGCAAAGCCCCCCCCCTCACGACATCGTCCTGGTGGTTCAACAATTTCGTGATTTTTTACGAGGATATGGAAAACTTTGAAATAATCCCCATTTTACGCATCGCCGAAGCTACAAAGGCCGGCTACGTGGAAATACACCCCGGAGAATGCTTCGACGCGCAGAACATCAACTCCGAAACAAGACGAGGAAGAAAGATGGCTGAAAAATCAAATTGCCTTATGGCGAAAGAACAGACTGACCTTATGAAGTACGAAGGCCCACGCATCATAGACCTTTTCGGAAAGAAGGTGAAGGTGCTTGGAATCCGTAGGCTCACGCCTACCGAGTGCGCCAGGTTGCAGACTATCCCGACCTGGTACAAGTGGGAGTGTAGCGATAGTCAAGCCTATCGTATGCTCGGCAACGGATGGACGGTCGAGGTCATCAAGCACTTCTTCTCGTTCCTCCCCTATCCGAAGGATTCCGCATAATGATTGACGACGAACAGATTGTTAAGGATTGGAACATCGTAAAGAAGTGCGAGAACTGCGCCTACCGCGGGGCAACGACCTGCAAGAACTCCGGTGACGGACCCATCCATGAATGCTGGTGCCATCTGACTGGAAATCCGGGACCTTTGCACGCCCTTTACGGAGCTGGATGCACGAAGTGGAAACTCCGTAGTTGGATACGCGAGGAATACGAAAAGGAACATACGGAGGCCGTATGACGAATTTTGAAAAATGGAAACAGAACCTCAAGCCGGAAGACTTGATTTTGGATCGTGGAGAAAACACCGACAAAGATGAATGGAGATATGTAATCTGTGTTGGGTATGTAGCCAGTGAAGAACACCCCTGCAAGAATTGTCCTGCCTATGGAAAATGTCGTTGTGATTATTGGACCGATTGTAGCGACGCGTTCATGGAATGGGCAAAGGAGGAAGTATGATGACTTACGTGTGTGACAAGTGCCTTACGAACAGAAGCGACCAAGGCGAAATGTACCACCTCACTATTACCAAAGTTGCAACGAGCAAGCAGATAAATACAAAGAGTATAGTCAATGAAATCGACATTTGCAAGCCTTGCTTTGACAAGATGATGGGAGGAAATAAGTGAACGACAAATTGACAGAATTCTGGGCATGGATAGTTGCGGCTTTTATCTATGTGATAATTGTATGGACTGTGATAGCCTACTTCGGCGAAATCGTCATTTTGGTTAGGAAGTTGATTTATGGCTGAAATGAACGCACAGCAACTCGCACGTCAACGACTGGCAAATCTTGGCCTAGATGCCTTCGCCCCGAAGCCAAGCACCGACAAGCGTCTCCGCGAGAACAGAGCAAATGTCCGCAAGGCTTCGCGCAAGTACAGCGCCACACCGAAAGGAAAGCTGACGAACTCGCAGAAGTGCATGATTTATCAGAGAAATCACCCCGAAAAGGTCAAGGGCTACGTGGCAAGGTATCAAGCTAGATGGTCGGAGGAACACGGAGGCGTTGGAATGTGCGCGTGGAACTACTGGAGACGGCGTTTGGATCGTGGTGAAATCAAGCCGGAAGATGTGCCGCAGAAATACGAGAAATGTTTAAACGAATGGAGAATCAAGAATGGCAATGGAACTTAAACACTTGAACCTGCAGCACGTTATGGATGTTACGGGCAAGGCTATCGACGAGATAAGCCGACTGCGAGCCGAGAACGCGGAACTCAAGGCAAAGAACGCCCAGCTAGAAGACGATGTTGCTTTCTGGAAAGCCAAGGCAAAAGGAGAAATGGATATGAGCGAACTGAAAGAAGTTATGTTCGTAGAACAGGTAAGCGGAGAGCGAGTCCCTAGCGGATATTACAAGAAGTCCGATGCCGACAAGTTGATTGCGGAACTCAAGGCGCAAGTCAACGCGCATAATAACCGAGCAAACCTATGGCATTACAATGCGCAGAATGAACATAATGCAACTGTTGCATTGCGTATGGAAAACGCAAAACTCAAGGCGAAACTAGAGGACGTGCAGAATAGCGCATACGCAGAGAGCGTTGATGCGGGGATGCGTGAGCGCAGGCTCAAGAGGGCGCTGTGGCTGGCGAGAGCTAGTGAAGCGGTAAAGGAAGTTAACTATTGGACTTGCCAAGACGAAAGTAGTTATGTAATAGTTGACTTTAATGTTCGGCACGAAACGATTACATCATATAAAGAACCGCACCACAGGCCGTATAAGTGGATTTTAATTTGGGAAAACGTAGAACGTAAGTGCAGAGAAAAAGCGGAGGAATACAAATGAAATTGGTAGCAAAAATTCTTGGGTCAATTATCGGATTTATTCTATATCCGTTCTTTTGGCTGTTGGAATGGTTTATGCTATTTATCGCAGCCATTTTTGAAACACTTGAAAATTTAATTGGGGAAGACGAATGAGCGAACTTAAAGTAATACTTGCAACACCACACCCGAAAATGAAGAACGCTTGTGACGGAGCTATTGAAGTCTATCTCAAATCCGCAGCCGACAAGGTGATTGCAGACTTGGAGGAATCGCACAAGATGGAAGTCGAGCAACTGCTGATAGAGATTGTGGAACTTAAAGCGCAGAAAGCACAGGCAGAGGACGATTGTGCGTACTGGAAGATGAGGGAAGGAAACGCGGTCAATGCGATGCACGAAACTGAAGAATACGCGATGCAGTTGTACAATGAACTCCGTCACCATAAGTACAAGCGGTGTTTAGCAATGGCGAAACTCTGCCGTTCGGTGTGGGCTGCTGCAATTTTCATCCCCGAAAAAGGTGGCACGGACAAACAAGCCGCACTTTATATGAAATGGGAAAGACGCTGGCTCGCCCTGGCGGACAAGTTCAAGGAGGTGAAGTGATGTATAAATTGAGACGACTCGTTTACGATTACGTAATGCGCCGTTGCATCAAGTGGATGGACGGAAAAAAAGACCAAGCCCTTACCGATTCAATGTATTGGTACGGAATACACATAGAAAGAATGTCTGGTTATGAAGATTCGGAGGTGAAGTGATGGCTGACGAACTGAACACCGTATTGCGAAACAAGCGGCTTTTCAAAATATGCGAGGCCGTTGCGCTCGGCCTGAAGCGTTACTACATGGCCCCGAACAAGCCGTCCACTATCACGCCGGACGAGCGTGCGCTGGCTAGGTCGTACCTCCAGCACCTCCCACGTGGATGGATGCAGAACGGAGACAAGTTACCATGGAGCATCGTGAGGTAATCATGGCAGAACAAACAATCGAACTGATTCCTGGAATCGATACCAAGATCGTCCTTGACGAGCTGTACTACACCGTCAAGGGTGCGATGAAAAAACTTAACTTTGGCCGCAACAAGATTCTCGGCTTCGTGGATGACGGTAGCCTTGAAACATACATCCACGGCAACGAGTACCTGTTCTCCACCGGGGCCTTGCTGGCTTGCATAAAGAAGCACACTGTCAAGGGAATAAAGAAAATCAAGAAGAAATAGCTTTCTATGTCCATCACGTTAGTCCAGAAAAACAAGTCAAAGGGAATCTTGACGTGGTACGCACGCGTCCCCGACAAGCTGAAAGGCTCCGTCCATTTCTTCAGCCTTGGAACGTCTTCAAAGTCCGAGGCCAAGATTCTCCTGCAGGAGCGCATCAGGGATGGCGCGTATGATTCCCGCGTAACACCTTCCGCCATCACGCTCGGCGAGGCCGTGGAGAAGTACGAGCAATTCCAGCGATCGAAGGGACTGAAGGAGGGCTCAATATCCATGTTCCTCAATTCCCTGCAATCTCTGTCAGCCCTTTTTGGGAGACAGATTGCCGGACTGACAAAGGCCGAAATCGCAGAGGCTTTCCTTGCATCAAATGACGGCGTAGGTCCCACTACATACAACAACAACAAGACCGTTGTGTCCATGCTTTTCCAGTACCTTGTGGACGTGCTGGAAATATTACCGAGCAACCCCATAGCGAAGGCCATCCCGAAGCGCAAGAGAGTGAAGGCCGTTCGACATTTCTGGACTCTCGAAGAAATCGACCGGATCATAGCGGCAGCGCCTACGCCTAACGTGCGCCTCGCATGGGCGTTCATGGCTTTCGCAGGGCTTCGCCGCTCCGAGGCGATGAACCTCAAGCCGGAAGACATACACGACGGGTATATCTACGTTCTAGGAAAGGGCGACAAGTACGAGAAGATTCCCGTATGTCCAAGGCTGGAAAGGGAGATTGTACGCCACGGACCCGAATGGGACAGGCTCTATGTGAACCACAAGACAATCGTCAAGTATGCCCAAATAGCCATTCCGGAAGGGTTTCTCGGAAAGGCCCACGCGCATAGGTTCCGCCACAGCTTCGGGAGCAACCTTATAAGGGGCGGAGCCAACGTGAAGGTGGTGCAAAAACTGATGCGCCACGAGAACATAAAAATGACGCTGGACATTTACGGCCACATCCTCGACACGGACGCCGAGGAGACGATCGGAAAGATTTTCACTTGACAGGATTCTAGGCAATTACTATACTTTCGGCATGGACTAACGGCCCCCAGCGATGGGGGTTTTTCTTTTTCCAAAAAAGTGCATAAATTAGTGCATACACGATTTTGAGGTCAACGCACAGGCCAAGACCACCGAAATAGATTATTTTATCAAGCCAAACCAACTATAATCGTTTAATTTCGTAAAAAAGTACGGAATCCGTTTGTTTTCTAGGTTCTCGCGTTGTTGCGTTATGTTTAAATCGGTTTAGTGTATTCCATCTAGGTTTTTATTATGCGCGAAATTTAGTGTATAAAAAAGTGCATACAATAAAAAGAAAGCTCCCTTGTGGGAGCTAGGTTTCTTTTAACGACAATTGATCTATGGATTACTCTGCCAGCCACGCGAAATCGAACAGCTTGGAGTTGAGGCTCGTCAGCGCGTCGTCCTCCTCGTAGGCGCACCCGCCGAACCACTTCACAGAGCGGTACACCAGCGATGCCTTCCACGACGGCATGCCCGCCCACTTGAGAGCCTCTCGCAGCAGTTCGTCGCCGAGGTCACGCGATAACGGGTGGTGGCCGTTGAGGGCAGAGCATGGCGTGTATATCGCGTCATGCACGAGGTAGCAGAGAGCCTTCTTCTCGTCGCCCACCTGGTCCACGAACCTATCCACGAGCGCACCGCCGCTGCGGAAGTTCGTCACGAAGCCGCGCTTGAAGTAGAAACAGAAGCAACCCTCGTCAGTCTTGACAGACACGCGGGTGTCCTTTGCGATTCTGTAGAGCCGGTTGCCCATTGGGGTAACCTGGAGCGCGAATCCGTCGATTGTTATGGAGTCAACCTTCATCGTCCAGTCCTTTCATCAAGCTGCGCTCCGAACACGGAAAGCCGCGTGTCGATGCGGTACAGCACGTCCTTGATGGACTTCAAATCGTTGCGAAGGTCGTCCTTGTCCTTCTCTACAACTTGGACTCTGTACTCCATCAATTCGAATCTAGCCTTTCCGTCGGCATACACCCCGATAGCCCCGCCGATGGCGACGAGGTACGGGGCTATTAGCTTAACGAGGTCCTTGAGCGATAGTTTCATAATATTCCTTTGCGAACCTGCGACCCGCTGATTAATAGTCAGCTGCTGGGAGAAATTGGCTCAACAGCGGGCTTCCGTCAGCGGGTGGGCATTGATGGGTTACAGCACCGCCCCGGGCAACATTGCTGATGCATTGTGGCATCAGGTATCTTGTTTGGAGGACCTCCTTTAAAATCCGTTTGATTGAATAAATCCTGCCATTCTTCTTGCGATAGAATCGTAGCCAGTTTCTGGGTGAGTTCCTTCACTTGGTGTAAAGTATGTACTGAAGTTATACTTATTCCAACCGAGCGTATTATAGAAATCACAAATCGGTACATGGTTTGCTTCTACGCACTCAAGGATTTTTGCCGCTTCTTCTTTAAGCGTGATGCCTTGAGAATTTTCCCAGTTATCGGAATAGTAAGGGTCGGTTCTGTTGTTACCTATATAACGAATGGTAGGCGTAAAAACAAAAATCTTCAAGGCACCATTTGCCGCAAGCAATTCTTCAATAATCTTGTTTATAGCCCCAAGGGTTTCGCTGGCGTTCGTGCTTCCAACGTCTCCAAGGGCAACGCCGGATGCAAAGTCGTTAGTACCCGCAAAAAGAACAACTATGTCAACGCCGGTCACGGGGTTGTTTTTTAAAGCATTGATGTAAGAAGAATAATTTACGCCTTGAGTAATCATGTAGTTTACCGCAGCATCAATATTCGTCCATTCATCCGTACACCAAGCATGAACTCGGTTGTATATATCGAGGTTTGCGTATGCTTGGTCGGAATTTGTAACTGTGGAAGAAGATGCCGCACGAGGAGCGTATCTCGTACCGCCTACTCCCGCATTAAAGGTCTTTGCACCAGTAAATTCTTCAAGATATTTTACATAGCCTTTTCCTTGGTAGGTAAACTGGGTTATGGAATCACCAATGCACATAACTTTTTTACCTTTAAACCAGTAAGGCTTAAAACTTTCTATTTCGGCACCCAAGTCTTCCTCTTTTCTCTCAAGCAAAAAGACCCTCCCTGCCAGGGAACTTTCGGAAACGTTGTACAAAACAACATCAACGCCATTCGCATCCCCTGCTTGCGTTCCTTTGTAAAATAGCCAGTTATCGTATCCTTCGGGAAGTACAAGTTTTTGCCAAGTTTCAAAAGAAACATTTGTCTTGTAGGTAATTTGAGAATGTACACCACTGCTATCCCTTGCATAAATATCAAAGGTGGTTACACTTCCATAATAGTTTTTGTGGAGCAAGTAATAATCGCTTTCCCCTTCAACCGGAGTGTATGAAAAAGTAAGGTTTGCGGAAGCGCCCGCTAGCTTTTTGGTAGCCACAACCGAACCCGTTTCCAAGTCCGTTTCAATGATTAGAATTTTACCCTGCAAACTTTCTATATCTGCAATATTTTTTCCTTTCGTTACGTTGTACAAAACAACATCAACGCCATTCGCATCCCCTGCTTGCGTTCCTTTGTAAAATAGCCAGTTATCGTATCCTTCGGGAAGAACTAGCTCAACTATTGATTCAAAAGAAACGTCTGTCTTGTAGGTAATTTGAGAATGTACACCACTGCTATCCCTTGCATAAATATCAAAAGTGGTTACACTTCCATAATAGTTTTTGTGAAGAACAAAAAGGTTGGTATCCCCTTCAACCGGAGCATATGAAATAGTAAGGTTTGCGGAAGCGCCCGCCAGCTTTTTTGTGGCTGAAATTTTTGCCGTGCCAACATATTTTTCCGAAAGCAAAGCGATAGATTCAAAGTCGCCCAGCCTGGTAAATTCGCTTGATACATTTATCTGCACAAACTTTGAAGCATCCCATTCACCACTATAATCCTCCTTGGCCTTATAAAAAATGCCTTGGTAGATATACAACTTATTGGCGACAGCGTTTGTTTCGTTGGGAACAAACGCCTGTGCCACGTTCCCAGCGAGTGCGTTCTGGCTGGTGAGCGTGAGCAGCGTGTCCTTGGGCATCTCTCCTGGGCCGTTAGTCTCGCTGTCAATAAGGATGCAGCCGTCTGCGGGGAACTCAGTCACCTCGTCCAAGAGGTGAACGTTGCCAAGCGCAACTGCGCTCGGGTCGAGCGTTACCTCGTCGATCTTTTCCTGCATGTCTTCCTTGGCCTCGTCGATGGCCTTGACAACGGCGTCGGAGGTGACGGGGTTGAAGGAGCCTTCTTCGGGAACCTGGTCAAATACAAGTTCTCCAACCATCTGCGACTTGAAATCGCCGCCCTTGATAGTCTTTCTAATCATTTTGCAATTCCTTTTGGTTTAAACCTTTTCTCTATACTACCCGCAACATTGGACAAGTTACGTCCTGAATAATACCTTTGGCCTTTAAGAATGATGGCTAGAGTGTAGGGGGCTAGAGTGTAGTGGCTTGGATGCAGGCAATTACGCGTGCATATCGTTCGGTAGCAAACTCACATAACCCCACCATGTCGTTCCGGAGTTGGCGCATTTGTAGCACAAGTCCACGTCAAGGACGAAACTCTTTAACCCGTCAGAATATCCGGAAAGAAGGAACTTACCGCGATACATTCCGACCGAAACGCCGCCGCCTGCCGAGAATCTCGGTATGGTAATGTCACCAATTCTTCTGCTTTGGCCCACGCCGGGGAATGTGCCATTATTGCCGAAAACACCAAAACCCGGAGAAGATGAGCCTACACGATATTCCGTTTGGGTACAATAGTCATAGTTTCCGGTATTGGCTAGCCAGCCATTCCATTGTTGATTAACACCGGTAGAGAAAGGAATGTTGATGCCTAACGTGTAGTCGCTGGATGTATCCTCTATAGATATTGTAAACCGCAATCTATAGCCTGGACCCCAGCTAAACTCGCCTAATTCGATGGCAATCCCTTGTGTCGCTTCAGACCCAGCTACGTATTTTGTCAATTTGAAAAGTTGTCTGTACGCAAAATTCCAGTCGAACTTATCACCGGCAGTCACCAACGAAACATCGGGACTGCCCTCCGCCGCATCCTTGTTTTCGTATGTTGTATCCGTCAACGAAATAGTGACGTTGACTGACTGGTTCGCCGTGAAAGTCCCCTTGCTTGTTCCGTTCTGCGTGATTGTAAGAGTGCCATTATTTGCTGCCGAAGGAATGCTCGGCTTGTTGCTCAAGTCGTTATAGGAGCCGCTGGTAGCAACAGTAGCAAACGAATCGTTTACAAGTTGGCTTGTCTTTGTGGGTACTGAAATGTCAATGCCAGTAAGTCCGGATTGGTTAGCAGAAAATATTCCTTGGCTTACGCCGTTTCGGTATATTGTCAACGTTCCATTGTTTACTGTCGGAATCGTCGGCTTGTCGCTCAAGTCGTTATATGACCCGCTGAAAGCAACCGGCTTCAAATCGTTCACCATCGTGGCGGTAATGCCGGAGTCAATGGCCGCCTGTTGGCTAGGCGTAAAGACGGGAATGCTAATGGCGTATTCCTGCACCCATGCCACGGACGAGCCGCTTACGGTCGCGCTCCAGCGTTCCGCCGTGCCTACCCCCTGCACGTAGGCGTAGTCCTTGTCGGCTATGTCAACGCCTCCGTATGGCGTAGTGCTGGGCAAGTCCGATGAATCCGTGAACGGGTCGCCGTTGTCTGTAATCAACTTTCCGCCGAGGTTCTGCAACATTCCGTTGACAAAATCCACCACCGCCTTGATGGTCGGGTAGTACGTGTTGCTGCTCTCATAGCCTGTAAGGGTCGTCTTCTTGTTTTCCAGCTTCTCGCACGCAGCCACGGACGCATTTATGGCGCTTGTCCAGTCGGGGAACTCGATGTCGTCGAATTCTGGGGTCATTACCCCGTCCGAGTCCTGCGAGATTCCGACAAGCGTCTTCGTCGTGCCGCCGGAAACGCTTACAGGCGACTGTCTGTCCTTCTTGCCGTTGAGCGCATTCGCGACGCCGTTTACGGCCATGGTGAGGGTCGCGATGGCGTTCTTGATGGTTGCCGCGAGACTTACGACAAAATGCTTCACGCCGCCCTCGGTGTTCTCGTCGACGTCGATTTCTCCGACAGTACCTTCCACGCTCACGGGTGTGCCGGAGCCGCCACCACTTCCGCCACTCGCCTTGTAGTTGCTTACCGTCCACATAAGGCCGCCGAGGCGATTGTACACCTCAATGCGGTATGTCTTCGTATCGTCAACGATCACGACGGCGCGCCCGTAACTATCGAGTACGATGTCAGCTTCGTTCAAAGTCCAGTCAAAATTCTTGTACGTGGTCGCCCTGTCGTCAGTCCCGTTGAGAAAGACGCGGAGAAAGCCGCTGACTTCGTTCACGCCGCCGAGGCTCTGGAATTGCTTGTTAGGGTCAAAAAGGTATTGCAAGGCCATGATTCGTTCCCCTTACATAAGGATTATAGGCTTGTTCGGGTTGGATGCGGAATAGTAGCGGAGCGAGAAGAAGTCGTTGTACTGTTCCTGTGCGTTCCATGTCGTAAGCTGAACGCTGTGTACGATGTGTCGTCCTATTTTGTTCTCTGTGCTGATGCCTTCGCCGATGTTGTCCGTGAGCGAGTATTCCTGCGTCCATTTCCCGAAGTCGATGGACGTGAGCGCTGTGCGCTGGCTCGCGGTCGGGAACGCGCGGAGTTCAACCGGCGAAACGTATCCGCTGTTCGAGAGGTCGGTGTCGTAGGCGGTTTCCGCCGTCCAGTCGTTCGAGAAGGATACCTGGGCGGAGTCAGCGGGGCATTCGCCGCCGTTACCGGAGTACACAATGCCCGTGAGGCGTCCCGCCTTGAAGAACAGGCTGCGGTTCGTCACGTTGGAATAGAACGGCGCGCGGATTCCGTAGGCGTTGCCGCTGAACGTATTGTTCACGATGCGTATAGATGGCTCGATGCCGTTCACATCGTCCGTCGCGTCCGCGAACTTCTGGAACGTAATAGGAACCGCGTTGTTTACCGTGCAGCCTTCCATCGTGAAAGTCATATAGTACGAGCTGCCGGACTTGTACGGGTAGATTCCAAGCTGGCACGCAGTTACCGTGCAGTCCTTGAGCGAGAGTCTCTTGTGGATGATAGTGCAGTCGTGGAGGTGGCACTTCGTGAACGATGCTGGCTGCACGTCCGTCTCGTTGTCGTTCGATGCCGCCATGCCTACAGACCACTCGCAGTCGTAAAGGTTGACAAGTGGCGCGATGTCCCACGCCGTCGACTTCGCGAACTTGGAACGCTCCCCGAAAAGGTTCGAGAACGCCGAGCCGTCCGCGAGGTACATCTCGCAGCCGTGTACGTTCAACGTGGTGCCGGTGAACTTGACCGACTGCGCGCGGACATTGAACAGAGAGACGGAACCGCCAGCGAGGTCGCACAGCCCGTCGATGGTGGCGTCGTGTACCTCTTCGAGTACCGATGCAGCCAGTCCCGAAATACTGCGGCCTTCGAGGTATAGCTTCGTGGACACGTTGAGCGAGTTCGCGATGTCGCAGAGCCGAGCCTTGACGTATATGTCAGCGTTGCCGAAGTCCTTGAGCTCGATCACGTTCATCGGAGCGTTGCCGTTTACCGAGAGGAAGTCAACGAACGCGCCCGCGTAGGTGCCGGAGAAATTGATGAAATTGAACGAGGCCGCGCTGTACGTGGTCGTCCACAGGTTGTCATCCCAGCGTGCGCCCTGGAACTTGACCTTGTCCATCGTCGGGTTGAAGATTCCGCGCGCGCAGAAATTGCAGTTGCTGAACTTGAGATAGCCTTTCGCCGTGTACGTGGCATTAACGCGCATGTCGCCCTCTACCGTCTTGCCGGTAACGGCGCATGACGAGGAGATGGTCCTGTTCGCGAGGAAGTCGCGGTCGAGGACGAGCTTGTCAGCGTTGCAAGTCCAGAATGCAGAAAGCGAACGGAACCAAGAGAGCCGTGCCTCATGCTGTCGCGTGAAGTAGAAGTCGGCAATGTAATCCGCGCCGCCCTCGTCCGCTTCCATGCCGTCAAGGTGGAAGAATGCGTTCGGGAACTTCGCGCCACGGTCGAACTTGACCGTCTTCGTGGTCGTGAAGATCGTGTTGGCAGCGTAGGAGCCTTGCACGAATCGTGGAATAGGAGAAGTGCAGAGAAGGTGCGAGCCGACTTGCGACGGATAAGAAAGGAAGCTGGAAATATTGGTCTCGTTCACTCCGGGGAACACGCCGTAAAGCGTGCATGGTATTGTATCGCAATCCCAAAGGAGAATCCAGCGGCCAGAATCGGAATTGTTGGACGCGATAACGTAGCCGCCGTCCGGCGTATTGTTCGCATCCTCGTCCCAAAGGTAGAAGCGTGCGGGGCTGTCGCCATTTTCGTAATACCCCGTAACGAGAACCACTCCGGAATCCGTGTTTGCATCCTCAAGGTCTGCAATCGTTTCAACGTTAGTCACGGATTCCGCCGTCGGCAACTCGAATCCGATTTCGAAATGGTCGAACGGTTCAAATTCTGCATCCGTGGATTCCTCTGACATCTGTCCAGGAAAGCCGATGTACTTCTCAATGAACACGTCGATGATTGCGGAATCAAAGAAGATTGTATCGGCAAGCCTTCCAGCATTGTTGAGCAGCTGCGGGTTTTGCGCCTGTACGAAATCTTCCCCCTGCATAGTGAAGACATCAACCTTCGTGTCGCTGTCGTGAGCATAGAATGTCACACGGCCAGCCAGGGGCTTTCCGTCAAGACCTACGATACTTTCTGGGTTGAATCCAATCTTCATACCTTAATTTTCCCATCCTGGCATTGTGAACGTTTTTGCGATTTCTGCCGCGCTCTTGACCTTCTGCGTTTCGAGCTGCACGGCCTTCTGTTCAAGGTCAAGCTGCGCCTTGTCGGCTTCGGCTGCGGCCTTTACCGCATCTCCACCGGCTTGCAGTTGCGACTGAAGGGCCATCTCTTCCATCTTGAATTCGTGGCTCATCTTCATCTTGAGAATGTCGGCCTCGATGCTCTTTTCCATCTCTGCGCTGGACTTCTGGTAAGTTTCAACCTGTGCCGTGAGCTGGAGGATTTCGGCGTCCTTCTGTTCGATTGCAGCCTTCATCTGTTCGATTGTCTGCTGCATTTCTGCTTCCATCGGTGTCGGCTGCGGTGCAGCATTTAGTTCGGCGTAGAGCTGTGCGAGGATTTCGTTATCCGGATGAGTGCGGAGGATTGCGTTTGTGATGAATCTCTTCTGGTTAGGTTCAACCACCGGCATGAGCGCAGTCAGTTCCTGACGAGCGATCTGCAATTCCATGTAGTTTTCGGGTCCCTGCGTCA